>Ga0308171_1000096_pt1 | contig 274477 bp, 208 predicted proteins | sample PhyGR1_FD_202135 | JGI IMG/M metagenome (GOLD analysis project Ga0308171, IMG submission 202135) | Phyllosphere microbial communities from UC Gill Tract Community Farm, Albany, California, United States - DLSLSG.R1 | ecosystem: Host-associated > Plants > Phyllosphere > Unclassified | place...
CAAGGCCGGAATGAGGGAACCCGGAGCGAAGCGCAGGGCCGGATGAATGGAGCGCAGCGTTTTTTGGTTACTTTTTGTCGCGTCTGACAAAAAGTGACTCGCCGTAAGGGCGAAAAGGTGACTAAGCGTCATCCTCACAAACGGATATGCCCACAACTGTAAAAACTCACCCCTCTAGCATTCAACTTTCAGAGTGTGTGTTTTGAAAGTTATAAGCACATTCATTTACGAGTGAGACGCATAGTCACCTTTTCGCCTTTACGGCGACCTTCTTTTGCACGCGGGCAAAAGAAGGCAAAAACCGCTAGCTCCATTCATCCGGCCCCTACGCTTCGCTCCGGGGTCCCCTCGTTCCGTTCTTGCTCCCGGGAGGACCGCGCTGAACGCCCCCTCCTGGGGCGCAGCGCTTGACGGGCATCCCTGCCCGTCACCTCCCTCCGCAAGAACTCCACTCGGCCTCCTGACGTCGCGATTGGCGGCGCCTGATCCATCGCGCGCTTAGAAGCAAGATCAAGAGCATCCAGCCTCATACCTCAGCGCGCATGAATGGGCACGATCCGTACGCCCATCTCAAGGATGTTCTAATGCGGCTGCCGACCCCGCGGGGCCAGTAAAATCGGGCACTTGCTACCGCATCAGTGGGGGCCTGCCGCTATTTCATAGGCAGAGCTGTGATCACATCATCTGATGACATGACCTGGGCATATTCGGTGCCCAGTATGGCCAAGGTCAGCTCATAAACGGTTGAGGCGTCCCAACACGTTCCTTGCGGCCCGATTACGGGTACAGCAGTCGTGGCATCCGCTGGAAGAATAATTTCGTACCCAAGCGCTTTCCCGGCTCGAATAGTGGCATCCATGCTGTTATGAACCACAACACCGGTCAACACAATGCGTTTTACTTGCATGCTTTTGAGAATGGCATCCAATTGAGTTCCTATGAATGCGCAGTTCTCATGCTTGATGATGACAATCTCGCCCTCTATCGGAGCCACTTCTTTCTTGATCCCATTCCAAGGGCCATGAACGTGATAGCTGGAGGTGGGATTCTCTTCATCATGCTTCACATGAAGGACAGGCCAGCCATTTGATCGCCAGTGCCGCAGAAGGCGTTGGATTACGGACAAATAGCCAGGGTGGCTTTTACCATTCCAAACAGGCTGATCGATAGCATCCTGAACATCGAGGATAATCAGGGGGATGCTAGGCGTATCCTTCATGTGGGGTCGTCTCCTTACGTTGGACACTTAGTGTGCTGCAACGTCTTCCAGTCAACAAGCAGCGCAGTCTCGCTAGGGTGCCGGAGCTGACAAAGAGGCCACTAAGGACGGGTTGCTACTCCGTCAGTGGATTCCGGCCCAGCTCACGCAAGGTGAGTTGGGCGGACGCTTACATACCTCACGAGCGACAGCTACGTCAGCTCAGACACCGCCCGTACCTCAGCGACTTAAGGAGGCCGGATGATTGGAACGCAGCGTTTTTTGGTGACTTTTTGTCGCGTCTGACAAAAAGTGACTCGCCGTAAGGGCGAAAAGGTGACTAAGCGTCATCCCCGCAAACGGATATGCTTACATCTATAAAAACCCACCCCGCTCGCCTTTGACTTTGACTTTTAGAGTGTGTTTTGAAAGTTATAAGCACATTCATTTACGAGGGTGACGCATAATCACCTTTTCGCCTTTACGGCGACCTTCTTTTGCACGCGGGCAAAAGAAGGCAAAAACCGCTAGCTCCATTCATCCGGCCCCTACGCTTCGCTCCGGCTCCCCTCGTTCCGCTCTTGCTCCCGGGAGGACCGCGCTGAACGCCCCCTCCTGGGGCGCAGCGCTTGACGGGCATCCCTGCCCGTCACCTCCCTCCGCAAGAACTCCACTCGGCCTCCTGAAGTCGCGATTGGCGGCGCCTGATCAATCGTGCGCTTAGAAGCCTTACGCAACGCCTGCGTCCTTACAAGGCAATCTCAATGCCGTTGCCGTTGCCATTGCCGATCAAGAATTCAGCCTCATACCTCACGAGCGACAGCTACGCCAGCCCAGGCACCACCCGTACCTCCGCGACTTCAGGAGGCCGAACGCAGGACTTGCGGAGGGAGGTGACGGGCATGGATGCCCGTCAAGCGCTGGGGCCCAGGATGGGCCCTGCAGCGCGGTCCTCCCGGGAACAAGGCCGGAATGAGGGAACCCGGAGCGAAGCGCAGGGCCGGATGAATGGAGCGCAGCGTTTTTTGGTTACTTTTTGTCGCGTCTGACAAAAAGTGACTCGCCGTAAGGGCGAAAAGGTGACTAAGCGTCATCCTCACAAACGGATATGCTCACAACTGTAAAAACCCACCTCTCTAGCATTCAACTTTCAGAGTGTGTGTTTTAAAAGTCATAAGCACTTTCATTTACGAGGGAGACGCATAGTCACCCTCGCAAACGAATAAGCTTACATCTGTAAAAACCACCCCGCTCGCAAAGCAATTCTACGGCGAAATAGGATCACTCGCCGGGAACGTTTCATCCAGCGCATTATCGACCGAGCTATCCTTCGGCTGAGTCAGCTCACCACAATTACAGTCCGCCATACGACAAGGCTCCCCATTGCGATGCCCCGTAGCACAGGCCTCGCAGCAATAAGCCTTGCCATCCTGGACCACGGTATTGGCATCCACGGTGCAAGAACAGTGGTTGCAGGAACATCGTTGCTCGTTCATCAGGGTTCTCTCCTGTCATCTTCAGAGCTCACCTCGTCGGTCCACGGCTCACCGTCCAAAGGCGCCGAGCGAGCCAGCTCCGCCTCGTCCAGCCCGATGCCGCCTCCGATCTCATGAGCGTCCACATGCCGCAGGGTCTGGTCAGCAGGTCTGCTACCGCTACCAGGCTCATCAGGGTCGCGAGCACCGGTTTCATCGAACAACGTGTCCGGGCTCAGGTCGTCCAGGGTGACGTTGTCCTCGTGCAGGCTGTCGCTCAAGGCCTCGCCACCGGTCATGCCGCTTTCGGCAACACGTCGGGGTGGATAGTCCTCGGCGATCTCGCGCGCCGGACGCTCGTCACCGACACGCCCCTGGCGTTCATCACGACGCTCACTGAAATCCAGCTCGTGGACGCTTCCCATGCGGTCCTCGGTGTCGTCGATCTCGACCTGCGGTCTTGGGTCATCAGGTAGGGTCATGAGCGTTCTCCTTTTGTGGGCTTCACTCGGTCGACTCCGCGCACACACAAATGATTCAGAGTTTCTTGCCGCGCCCTACCCCGCGCTTTTTTTGAACTCCGCGCCGCCTCGCCGCCTCCCAATCTTGAGACCCGCGAACCCTCCCGGAGCCCGCCATGGCCAAGCCCCTGCAGGAGTACCATCGCAAGCGCGACTTCAACGCCACATCCGAACCGGTGGGCAAACACGCCAGAACACGGTCGGGCCACGCGCTGCAGTACTGCATTCAGAAACACGACGCCAGCCACTTGCACTACGACTTCCGCCTGGAACTCGACGGCACCTTGAAAAGCTGGGCGATCCCCAAGGGGCCCTCCCTCGATCCGAAGGTCCGGCGCCTGGCGGTGCATGTCGAGGACCACCCGCTGGACTATGCCAACTTCGAAGGGCACATCCCGGAGGGTCACTACGGCGCTGGCGATGTGATCGTCTGGGACCGGGGTATCTGGGAGCCCGAAGGCGATCCGCATCAAGCCTATGCCAAAGGCAAGCTGCGCTTTCGCCTGCAGGGCGAGAAGCTGTCGGGGGTCTGGAACCTGTTCCGCACCCAACTGGCCGGCAAGAAGGAACAATGGATGCTGGTCAAGTCAAATGACGGGCAGGCGCGCAGCGAGGTCGACTACAGCATCGTCGAAGCCCTGCCGGACAGCGTCCTCAGCGAGCGCAGCCTGCCGCCAAGGCGTCCGGCCAAGACAACCTCCGCTACCCCGCGCAAGCACAAGGCCCGCGCCAAAGCCCTGCCCGACAAGCTCCAGCCGCAACTGGCCACCTTGGTCGACTCCCCGCCCAGCGGCGACTGGCGCTATGAAGTCAAGTTCGATGGCTACCGCATCCTGGCGCGCATCGACGGTGACGACGTACGCCTGTTCACCCGCAATGGCCACGACTGGAGTGCGAAGATGCCCCGTCAGGTCGAGGCGCTCAAGGCGCTCGGGCTCGACGCTGCGTGGCTGGATGGCGAAATGGTGGTGGTCGATGACAACGGCGTCGCCGATTTCCAGGCGTTGCAGAATGCCTTCGACACCGAGCACGACGAACGCATCACCTATTACCTGTTCGACCTGCCCTGGCTGGGGCGCGAAGACCTGCGCGAACTACCGCTGAAGGCGCGTCGGGACACCTTGGCCCGGCTGCTGGAAGACAACGCATCGCCGGTGCTCAGGTACTCCGCAGACTTCGAGGAACCGGTCGACTCGCTGCTCGACAGCGCCTGCCGGCTGGAGCTGGAGGGCCTGATCGGCAAGCGCGCCGACAGCCCCTACGTGGGGCGACGCAGCAGCGACTGGATCAAGCTCAAGTGCAAGCAGCGCCAGGAATTCGTGATCGTCGGCTACACCGACCCCAAAGGCAGCCGCCAGGGTTTCGGCGCCCTGCTGCTGGCCCTGCATGACCACGATAGCGGTCAGCTGCGCTACGCCGGCAAAGTCGGCACCGGCTTCAGCGCCGCCACCCTGGACAGCATCCTCGCCCGCCTGAAGCCGCTGCGGGTCGCCAAAGCGCCGTTGCCCAGCCCCCCCACCGGCGCCGAAGCCCGCGGGGTGCACTGGCTCAAGCCGCACCTGCTGGCAGAAGTGGCCTATGCCCAGATGACCCGCGAAGGCATCGTGCGCCACGCGGTGTTCCACGGCCTGCGCGACGACAAGCCCGCCACCGCCATCGATCTGGAGAAAGCGATGCCCGCCAAGCGCGCAGCACAGCCACAACCCGAGGGCCTGGACACCCTGCGCCTGACCCACCCGGACCGCGTGGTCGACGCAACCATCGGTGCAACCAAGCGCCAGGTCGCCGAGTACTACGCGCAGGTCGCCGACTGGCTGCTGCCACAGCTCAAGGATCGGCCCGTCGCCCTGGTCCGGGCACCGGATGGCCTGGCTGGCGAGCTGTTCTTCCAGAAGAATGCCGGCCAGCTGCATATTCCCAAGGTGCTCAGCTACAGCAAGGCCCAGGCCGGCCAGGCGGCCATGGTACTCAACCGCGCCGACAGCCTGTTAGGCGCGGTACAGATGAATACCCTCGAACTGCACACCTGGAACGCCACCAACAAGGACTTCGACAAGCCCGACCGCTTCGTGCTCGACCTGGACCCTGATCCCGCGCTGCCCTGGAAAGCCATGCTCGAGGCCACCCAACTGACCCTGACCCTGCTCGATGAACTGGGCCTGAAGGTCTTTCTCAAGACCAGCGGCGGCAAGGGGATGCACCTGGTCGTGCCGCTGACCCGGCGTGCTGGCTGGGACGAGGTGAAGGACTTCAGCCATGCCTTGGTCGAGCACATGGCCGGGCTGTTCCCTGATCGCCTCAGCGCGGTTTCCGGCCCGAAGAACCGCGTCGGGCGGATCTTCATCGACTACCTGCGCAACGGCAAGGGCGCGACCACCGTGGCGGCCTATTCGCTGCGTGCTCGTGAAGGCCTGCCGGTTTCGGTGCCGATCTGGCGCGAAGAGCTGAGCCAGCTCAAAGGCGCCGATCAATGGAACATCGGCAATCTGCACGAGCGACTTGCGCAGGTCGAGGACCCTTGGTCCGAGATGGCCAGCACCCGCCAATCGATCACCGCGCGTATGCGCAAGCAACTGGGGATCGATTGATGGAGCGAATGCTGGATCTGCTGCAATGGCCCGCCATGCTGCTGACCATCGCGGCGGCATGGTGCATCGGCTCGCGCCGCCCGCGACGCAGACGCATCGGTTTCTGCTGCTTCATCGCCAGCAATGTACTGTGGGTGGTCTGGGGCTGGCAGGTACAAGCCTGGGCACTGATCGTCCTGCAGTTCTGCCTGTGCATCATGAACCTGCGTGGCTGGAAGAAGAACACCCAAGGAGCGCCAAGCCCATGAGCATCGCCCATGACTTCGACCTGGAGCGCCTCGATCACCTGTTGCGCCCTTTCAGCGCGCGAGCGCAGGCCATCGACCTCGACACCCAGTTGCCAGAGCTGCTGCACCTGCTGCAGGCCGATCATCTCGACCGACTGCCACGGCCTGGCCAGGGCCGCACCCTGGAGCGCTGGAGGACCCTGGCGCGGGTCGCCGGTTGCGACCTGACCCTGGCCAAGCTCTACGAGGGCCACACGGACGCCCTGGCAATCCTCAGCGAATGCGCCGCCGAGCACCACGCCGGCGACGGGATCTGGGGCGTGTGGGCCGCCGAGCCACCGGATGCACGCACCCGCATCGTCGCCCGCGACGGCGATCAAGTCCGGCTGCAAGGCTGCAAAGCCTGGTGTTCGGGGGCGTTGCAGATCGATCGCGCGCTGGTCACCGCCTGGGAAGGCGAGCATCCGCAATTGGTGGCCATCGAGCTGTCCCATCCCAGCCAGCGCATTCAGGCCGAGCACTGGCAGGCCGTGGGCATGGCCACCACCGCCAGTGTCACCCTCGCATTCGATGATTCGCCGGGCCTGGCGATCGGCGCTCCCGGCCAATACCTGTCCCGCCCGGGATTCTGGCAAGGCGGCGCTGGCATCGCCGCCTGCTGGTATGGCGCGGCCGAAGCCCTCGCGGCCTACCTGCGCGAACACTGCGCCAAACCCCGGCCCGACCCGCACGCCGACGCCCACCTGGGCGCGGTCGATGCCGCCTTGTTCGGGGCCCGCGCCGCCCTGCGCGAATGCGCCGCCTGGATCGACCGGCACCCTCAGGACGATGCCAGTTTCCAGGTGCGCCGCACCCGCGCCCAGGTGGAGCAGGCGGTCGAGCAAGTCATTCGGCATGTCGGCCGAGCGCTGGGCGCCACACCGTTCTGCCGCAGCAGCCATTTCGCCCGGCTCAGCGCCGACCTGCCGGTGTACCTGCGTCAAAGTCACGCGGAGCGCGACCTCGCCGAATTGGGCCAGCAACTGACCGGCATGCCGGCAGGGGCATGGCAACTTTGACCAGCATCTGCCTCAGCCGACCACCGGCTGCAACCTTTGGAACCGGTCTCGCCCTCAATGGAGTCACCATGAGCCTCGATGCGCAGTATTTCGCCGACCTGTATGCCAGCAACGATGATCCATGGGCCTTTCGTACCCGCTGGTACGAACGGCGCAAACGCGACCTCACCCTGGCCAGCCTGCCTCGCCAGTGCTACGAGCGCGTGTTCGAGCCGGCGTGTGCCAACGGCGAGCTCAGTGTGCTGCTGGCCGAGCGCTGCGCCGACCTGCTGTGCCAGGACATCGACGCCACCGCCGTGGCCCTGGCCCGCCAGCGACTGGCGGGCGTAAGCCACGCCCGCGTCGAGCAGGGGCACCTGCCGGGCGACTGGCCCGGCGGACAGTTCGACTTGATCGTGCTCAGCGAAATCGGCTACTACCTCGATCCCACCGACTGGCTGCAGGTGATCGAACAATCGGTGGCCAGCCTGACCTACGACGGCGGCCTGCTGGTATGCCACTGGCGCCATCCCATCGCCGGTTGCCCCCAGGATGGCCGTGAGGTCCACGCCCTGCTTGCCCGACATCTGCCGCTGTACCCGCTGTTACGCCACGAGGAGGCGGATTTCCTGCTCGAATACTGGTCGTGCCAACCCAGCGTCGTGGACCTGGACGAGACCTGCCTATGATCGCCGTCATCATTCCCGCTCACAACGAAGCCCGCCGCCTCGGACACTGCCTGCGCGCCGTCAAGCGTGCGGTGGCACGGGCCGAGGCGGCGGGCCTGGTGGTCGAGGTGCTGGTGGTGCTCGATCGCTGCATCGACGCCAGCGCACGCATCGCCCGCCGTCATGGCGTGCACACCCTGGAACTGCAGGCCGGCAACGTCGGCATTGCCCGGCGCGTGGGCGCCGAGTGGATGATCGAGCGCGGTGCGCAGTGGCTGGCCTTTACCGACGCCGACAGTCGCGTGCCCGAGCACTGGCTGGTGTCGCAGTTGCAATGGCACGCCGACGCAGTCTGCGGCACCGTGCACATCGAGCGCTGGCAGCCTTGGCAGAACGCCGCGCTGCGCCAGCTATACCGCAGCCGTTACCAGGCTCGGGACGGGCACCGGCACATCCATGGAGCGAACCTGGGCGTGTGTGCCAAGGCCTATGAACGCGCCGGCGGATTCCAACCATTGCCAGCCGATGAAGATGTGCAACTGGTGCTGGCCTTGGAGGCCAACGGCGCGCAGATCGTCTGGACCGCAGCGCACAGCGTGGCCACCAGCAGTCGGCGGGACAGCCGGGCTCGCCAAGGCTTCGGCGATTACCTGAGCGCTCTGGAGGGACTGGTGCGGTAGGGTGCGCTCCCGCCCTAGGACGCCTTGCGCGGTCGCTTGCTCGCCGGCTTCTTCGCCTTGGTCTTGCCGCCAAGGCTGCGCTTGAGCAGCTCGGTGAGGTCGATGATGTCGGCGCCCTTCTCCGCCGTTGTCCCCTCACCTTTGTCCACCGTCGCGATCTTGCCTTTGCTGGCCTTCTCTTCAACCAGGTCGAGGATGGTCTGGCGGAACGCGTCGTGGTACTCGTCTGGCTTCCATGGCCCACTCATGTCCTCCACCAGTTTCTTGGCCATGTCCAGTTCGCGCTTGTCGATCTTGGTGTCGGTCACGCTCTTGTCCAGCTCCAGCGACTCCAGGCCACGGACTTCCTCGGGCCAGCGCAGGGTAATCAGCACCAGCGCATCCTCCAGCGGGCGCAACAACGCCAGGTGCTGGCGGGTGTGCAGCACCACGGTGGCCAAGGCCACCTTGCCGGTGCTGTGCAAGGTCTCGCGCAACAAGGCATAGACCTTGCCGCCACGACGGTCGGGGCTCAGGTAGTAAGGCGTGTCGAACTGTTGCAGCGGGATCTCACCGGCGTCGACGAAGGAAAAAATATCGATGGTCTGGGTCGCCTCGGGCCGCGCCTTGCGAATCTCCTCTTCGCTGATCACCACATAGCGGCCCTTCTCGTACTCCACACCTTTGACGATGTGTTCCTTGTCGATCTCCTTGCCAGTCACCTTGTTTACCCGCTTGTAGCCCACCGGCTCCATGCTGCGCTTGTCGAGCCAGTCGAAATCCACGCGCTCGGTGCGCACGGCGGTATTGAGAGAGACAGGGATATGCACGAGGCCGAAGCTGATCGCGCCTTTCCAGATTGCCCGGGCCATGGTCGGTTCCTACGCATCGAATGGTTGGCCGGGCTGGCTGTAGCGCAGCGCGCCGCAGCGTTCGCAGCACTGGCAGTCAAGCCCGGCGATTTCACGGATCAACAGGCTGCGCCACTGGCAGCCACGCAGCAGGCAGACGAGTTTCATCAGCCACCTCCCTGGCCCGCATGAAGGGCCTCTTACAATGACTGACTGCGCGGCGCGGCCAAGGTTTACTCGACGTTGCCCTATGGCAGTGGATCGCCGCCGGTGACGCCGAACACCTCACCGGTGATATAGCTCGACTCCTGGCTGGCAAGCAGTACGTACAACGGGGCGCACTCGGCGGGCTGGCCCGGGCGTTTCATCGGGGTATGCCCACCGAAGTCGGGGATCTTTTCCGGTGGTTGGCCGCCACTGGGCTGCAGCACGGTCCAGATCGGGCCTGGGGCCACCGCGTTGACGCGGATGCCGCGCTCGATCACCTGCTTGGCCAGCGCCTTGGTGAAGGCCACGATGGCCGCCTTGGTGGTGGCGTAGTCCAGCAGCGTCGCCGAGGGCTGGTACGACTGGATCGAGGCGGTGTTGATGATGGTCGCTCCGGCCGGCATCAGCGGCACTGCTGCCTGGCACAGCCAGAACAAGGCGTAGACGTTGGTCTTGAGGGTGTGATCGAACTGCTCATGGGTGATCTGGCCGATGTCCTTGCGCGCCTCCTGCTTGCCGGCCACGTTGACCAGGATATCCAGGCCGCCGAGCTGTTCGTGGGCCTGGTCCACCAACTGGCTACAGAAGCGCGGGTCCTTGAGATCACCGGGAAGCGCCACGGCCTTGCGGCCTTCGCGCTCGATCAGCTGGACCACTTCACGGGCATCTCGCTCCTCCGTGGGCAGGTAGTTGAGCGCAATGTCGGCACCCTCGCGGGCGAAGGCGATGGCCACGGCGCGTCCGATACCCGAGTCGGCGCCAGTGATCAGCGCGCGACGTCCGGCCAGGCGCCCGAAACCCTTGTAAGTGGTTTCACCGTGGTCGGGCTTGGGCTGCATGTGCGCATCCAGGCCTGGGGCGGCTTGGCCCTGGGCCGGAAAAGGCGGATGTGGGTATTGGGTCAGGGGATTTTGCAGGGTGAATTGATCCTGGGGCTTGCTGGGCATGGGTTGGACTCCTTCTGGTTTGGCTGGGTTGCCTGATCGCGAATCACACTGCGTTCGAGGCAAACGATCTGCGGATGGTTTACTCAACCCATCCCGGGCACCGACAACTGGTGCTCCATCACCTGTTTCACCACATTGCGCATCGCCTGTCGGTCATTCAGGCCCTGCTCGCGGGCCAGCGCATAGGTGTCACGCTGGTGGTCGGCACTGGTCCCGTCGCGCAGGATGCGCCGGGCGTGCATGAAGGCGCGGTCAGCGTCGGCGGTGTCGGGCGGACATTGCATCTGCAGTTGTGTCAGCCAGCCTTCGGCGTTCACCGCCTGTTGGTCGTGAACGCCGATGAACGTGCCCCGACGGCCCTCACGCAGGGCGCGCCAATAGTTTTCGTGGGTGATCCAGCGCATTTCACGACTGGCGATAGCGTCGTTGCGCTGCACTGCATGCTCGACGAGATGGCGAAACAGCGCGGCGATGGCCAAGGCATCGTCCAGCCGGGGGCAGCCATCGCAGATGCGCAGTTCGACTGTCGGAAACCGCCGCGAGGGCCTGATCGCCCACCAGAAGTCACCATCCTCGGCCAGGCTGCCAGTGCGTTGCAGCAGCGCCCGGTAACGCTCGTAGGCGCGCCAGTCCGGTAGCGGTTCGGGCAGCCCCATGTGCGGCCACTCCCCGCACAACACGCGTCGGTAGCTCATGTAGCCGGTGTCCTGTCCGCCCCAGTACGCGGAGGAGGTGCTGAGTGTCAGCAGCAGGGGTAACCAGTACAGCACCCGGTTGATCACCTGCATGCGATCGACGCCCTGCGGCACGCCGACGTGCACGTGCAGGCCGTTCAACAGGCTGCGCCGGGCCACCAGCCGATAATCGTCGAACAGCTGGCGGTAGTGGGGGGTTTCCCGCGGGAGCTGGCGCAGCCATTGGGCACTGGGGTGGCTCCCCGCGCCGTAGAAGCCGACGCCCTCGCCCGCCAATGCCTGACTCAGGCGCTGGCGCTGCTCGGTGAAAAAATCACGGGCCTGGTGCAGCGTATCGAACACCGGCGAGGCGATCTCCACCTGGCTGCGAAACATCTCCTCGGCGAACCATGGCCCCAGCGCATCGCGGCAACAGCGGGCCACGGCCGTGGGCGGCGCGGCCATGACCCGCCCCGTGGCCAGATCCACCAACAGGTATTCCTCCTCGATGCCGAACGTGCAAGGCCGCGCCATGGGCATCAGCCTCGGCGGGTGACGGTCAGGGCCACGGCAGCGATGCGTTCGACCTGCTCGTATCCTGGCTCGAGCAACTGCTCGCCGAATACGTCGGGGTCCAGTTCCCGGTAGGACCAGCCGAACGCAGGCCCGGCCAGGCGCAGGCGAACGGCTTCGAGCAGCGCGTCGCGCCCCTCGACGATGGCGACACCGGTGTACAGCAGCAACGTGCCGCCGACCGACAGCCGCTCACGGGCCTGCTCGACAATCCGTAGCGACAGTTCGGCGCCCAGCGCGCCACCCCCGTGGCGGTAGGCGCGCTCGCCGACGTCGAGCATGTAGGGTGGATTGGCGACGATCAGATCGAACGTCCCGGCGATGCCGCCGAGCAAATCGCTGAGCTCTACCGAGACATTGGCCACCCCGGCCAGCGCGGCATTGACAGCGGTATGACGCAAGGCCACAGGGTTGATGTCCACCGCAGTGACCTGCGCATGCTGCGCGGCTCGGGCGATCAGCAACGCGCCGACGCCACTGCCGCAACCGATGTCGACGGCATGCTGCACACGCTGGGGGCTGTGCTGCAGATGATCCTGGATCACCTGGGCGAACCGGTAGCTGTCCGGGCCGAAGAACACCGCGTCGCGGCTGTCGGTCGGCCAGGCGGAGTGCACCAGCAGCAGGTCGTCCAGGGTCGACCAGCGCACCCTGCTGCGCCACAGCGCACCCTGTGGCTCCAGCACGCCAGCGATACGCAGTTGTTCCAGTTCGTCGGCGCTGAGCAGAGATGCCTCGAACGGTCGACTCCAGCCAAACACATCGCGCAGGGTTCGGGCCTGGTGCGCTTCGCTGCGAGCATTGACCCTGGCCTGGGTCGCCGGGGTCACGCAGGTGAAACGATAGCCGTCGGCGCGCAGCCGACGTCCCAGCTGGAGCAATGCCTCGTCGGCACGCCTCTGGTCTTGGTCGAGCAGCATCAGTTCGGCCCTCCGCTCATCAACCCGGTAGCCTGGATGAATGCGCGGGTGGCGCGCAGGCCCTGGGGCGTGGAATGTCGATTGCCGGCCATCGCTTCGATCAGCACAGCCATGTCCGCCGCCTGCGCTTCGCCGGGCGCCTCTTCCTCCAGTTGCAACGCCTGCTCCCACTGCCCCGGCGGCACCCGACGCATCGCAGCACCCTGCCAGGTGCCGGCGATCCAGTCGTGCCAGAGCTGCTTTTCATAGGCATCGAACACACCGAACATGGCTGCCACCGGACCGTCGATCAGCGCCCAGAAGCGGCTTTCCCTGGGATCGCTGTCGCGCTTGATCCAACCCTGGGCTTGCAGTGCATCCAGAAAACCGGGCATCGCACCGGGTTCGGCGAGCCACTGGTTGATGGTGCGCCCTTGCAGGCGGCATCTGTCCGAATGCATGCACTGCCCGTACACACGCTTGCGTTCCAACGCGCCGAGCAACTCGGCCTGCAGGTCGAACGAAGCGATCAGCGACGGTGTGTCGATACCCAGGTCATTGAGCCGATAGCCATGCCGGACACGCTCGTAGAACGCCGGCCCCTGGTCCTGACCGAGTTCGGTGAAGCACTCCAGGGCGCGCCGCGCATGACCGCTCGCAGCATTGTCGATGGTCACATGCAACTGGAAGTAATGAGCGTCGATGCCCAGCTCGGCCAACTCATGGGTGGTGATCAGCAGGTGTAGCGGGGGCTGCTCATACCCCAGGTTGTAACCGATCACTTCCGGCAGGAAGCGCTCGCAGTGCTGCCCCAGGGCCAGTTGCAGCGTGCCCTGCAGGTAACGTTCAGCGGCCAGCGGTGCGCTCTGCAGGCAGCCAAGACGGCTGAGCAGGCGCTGGTAGATCAGCACGTGGTTGCGGCGCAGATCGCCATCACCCAGCTCTTCGAGGAAGGTGCGAATCAATCCATGAAACCGTGGGTCGCGCCAGTGCCACAGGGTGCCGTGCAGCCATGCGCCATCGACCGCCTTGGTCGGGGCGACCTGCTGCAGAAACCACAAGGCCTGCGCCCGGTTCTGGAAGTACCGGCGTGGGGCCCCTTGACGCCGTTGTTCAAGATAGGCCGCGTGTTCACTGGCGACCCGCTGCGAATGGGCAGCGGCCCAGTCCGGCAGTTGCCGAGGATCATCCGGCAAGTCGTCCGCCAAGGTGCGGACATGGCTCAGTTGCTCGCTAAGCCAGGCCTCGGTCGTCGGGTCACTGCCCTCGAGCAGTGCCCGATAGCGATGTTCAAGCCCATCGGTCGCCTTGCTGGTTGCCGCCCTACCCTTTGTCAGCTCCACCATGCCCGCTACCTCGCTCATTGATTTTGCGGTTTGGTCTCGGGGGACGGATTGGTCGTGGATGTATCGGGCTGCTGCATCTGCAGCGAAGGTTTGCTTGGATCGGCGTCCTTGGCCGGGTGGTCGTTATCACGGTCGAAACAGCCACCGAGCAAGGTAAAGCAGGCAGTTAGCAGCGCTGTGGCCAGTAGATTGGTTTTCATGGGGGTTCTCGCTTTTTTATGAGGGCCTACATAAGCGAGTTCGACACACCCAGAAGGATTCGTTTTAATTGCGGCGCAACGGATGAGCGGTGCTACGGATGCCAGCCACCCTTTCGCCGCGCGGGCTCAAAACGCGCCCTGTGCGGCGAGATTGCAATACTGCCCCTTGAAATACAGCAAAGGCGTTGCTGCGGCTGCTTCCTGGAGGTTCACCGCTTTCACTTCACCGATCACGATCAGGTGATCGCCCGCAGGATGCTCGGCGTGAATTTCGCAGTCCAGCCAGTGCAGGCTGTCGCGGATGATCGGGTTCCCCAAGGGTGAAACCTGCCATTGCACGCCGTGCCACTTGTCCGTGCCCCGTCGAGCGAACTGGTTGGAGAGGTCATGCTGCCCACACGCCAGGATATTCACCGCAAAGCGGCCAGCCTGGCGGATCTTGGGGTAGCTGGCCGAATTGGACATGACGCTGAATGACACCAGCGGCGGGCTCATCGACACGCTATAGAACGATTGGCAAGTGAACCCAACCGGCTCGTCATCGAGCCGAGAGGTGATCACCGTGATGCCGGAGGCGTAGTGCCCGAGCGCGTGGCGAAAGCGCGATGGCTCGACAGCCGTACAGGGGAGTGACATGCGTAGATCCTGGATAAGGGGCCGTTCGCAACGGTCAGGGGAGGCCTGAAAGCGCCCGCCTTCGGCCTCCCGAGTTCATCACGCGTTCAACAGTTCTCGCCGAACGATGTCTGCACCCGCCGTCAGTGCCCTCAACTTCCCACTGGCAACGTGACGTGGCAAAGGCGCCATGCCGCAGTTGGTGCAGGGGTAGAGTTTGTCGGCATCTACAAACTGCAGGGCTTTGCGCAGGGTGTCGGCGACTTCCTCAGGCGTTTCGATGGTCGAGGTGGCCACATCGATGGCCCCGACCATTACCTTTTTGCCGCGAATCAGCTCGATCAGGTCCATGGGCACACGCGAGTTGTGGCATTCCAGCGAAACGATATCGATGCTGGATTTCTGCAACTTGGGGAACGCTTCCTCGTATTGCCGCCACTGCGAACCCAAGGTCTTTTTCCAATCGGTGTTGGCCTTGATGCCGTAGCCGTAGCAAATGTGCACCGCGGTTTCACATTTCAGCCCTTCGATGGCCCTCTCCAGGGTGGCCACGCCCCAGTCATTCACCTCATCGAAGAACACATTGAATGCCGGCTCGTCGAACTGAATGATATCGACGCCTGCAGCTTCCAGCTCCCGGGCTTCCTGGTTGAGAATCCTGGCAAATTCCCATGCCAGTTTTTCGCGGCTTTTGTAGTGGCTGTCATACAGCGTGTCGATCATCGTCATGGGTCCCGGTAGCGCCCACTTGATCGGCTGCTGGGTTTGCTGGCGCAGGAACTTGGCGTCCTCGACAAACACGGGCTTCTGCCGAGCCACGGCACCCACGACCGTCGGCACGCTCGCGTCGTAGCGATCACGAATCCTGACCGTCTCCCGCTTCTCGAAATCCACACCGCTCAGGTGCTCGATAAAGGTCGTGACAAAGTGCTGACGGGTTTGCTCGCCATCGCTGACGATATCGATACCGGCCTGCTGCTGCTCTTGCAGCGACAAACGCAAGGCATCTTGCTTGCCCTCGATCAACTCCGCGTCCTGCAACTTCCAGGGGGACCAAAGGGTTTCAGGCTGGGCCAGCCACGAAGGCTTGGGCAAGCTGCCTGCGGTTGAAGTGGGTAACAGCTTTTTCATGACAGATAAACCTTATGCATTTTGTTCAATCAGAGCGCGCACTGGGACGACCACTGTTCAAGCACCGCCTGGTACGGCTTGATGAAGTGTTCCTCGGCGAACTTGCCCTGCTCGATCGCCAGCCGACTGCGCTCTTCACGGTCGTAGACGATGCGCGTCAGTGAGTAATCCTGATGCTCGAGGCTTGGCCGGTAGGCTTTGCCAGCCGACGAGTTCGCGTTGTAGATCTCTGGCCGATAGATCTTCTGGAAGGTGTCCATCGTGCTGATGGTGCTGATCAGCTCAAGCGGGCTGTAGTCCTCCAGCAGGTCGCCGGCAAAGTAGAAAGCCAAGGGCGCGACGCTGTCAGGCGGCATGAAGTAGCGGACCGTCAGGCCCATTTTCTTGAAGTATTCATCGGTCAAGGAATAGGCGTCCTGCTGGTACTCGACGCCCAATACCGGGTGCTGGTTGTCCGTGCGGCGATAGGTCCTGCTGCTCGACACGCTCAGGCAGATCACCGGTGCCTTGGCAAAATGCGCTTTATAAGTACTGGAGTTCACGAACGCCTTGAACAACTTGCCGTGCAAATCGCCGAAGTGCTCGGGAATACTGAAGTCGGGCTGGCCTTTGTTATGCCCCAGCAACAGCACGCTGAAATCATAATCGCGCACGTAGGACGAGAAGTTGTTGCCAACAATGCCCTCGATACGCGCCTTGGTTTTCTGGTCGACGATCGTCGTTTTCAGCAACTCGATCAGCGGAAGGCTGTGATCGGCCTGCGGGCCCTCCATGGTCATCTCGACTGAAATGATTTCAAGTTCAAGCCTGTAGCGGTCGCCCTCGGGATTGTCCCAGTGCGCCAAGGCATTGAACCGGTTGTCGATCATGCTCAAGGTGTTGCGCAGGTTCTCCTGGCGATTGCGCCCACGGGCCAGGTTGGCAAAGTTTGTCGTGGTACGCGTGTTTTCCGCGGGGCAATAGTCTTCATCGAAACGCGTGCGTTTGATGGCAAAGGTAAATTCGTTGTTCATCGGTCTCTGACATCCTGTTGGGCGGTGATGGCCTGCATCACCTCACCGGGGCAGCGAACGGCTGCCTACCCTGGGAGAAAATTCGATGGGGGGATTGTCAGGATCATCGTACCTTGAGACAAACTCATTTTTTTCGAGATGATCTGCAATTTTATTCATGATCGTTCTGAGCGCTTGCTAAATGCGAGGTCTGGACGGCGGCCAACCTCCCCGACGCCATGACACGGGTGTTACCGGCATGACCCTTGAGGTTATGCTGCGTACCCCCGCCCTTTGCCACGAGACTGTCATGTCGTCCGCTGCCGTACCGGCGCAAACCCTGCGCGCCGACCGAGATTCGCGCAACGCCGCCCAGGTACTCGGCCTGTGCCTGCCCAGTGACGTACTGCTCTATCTGCTACTGCCCATGTACGCTTCGGACTTCGGCGTGACCCTGGTCGAGGCGGGTGTATTGCTGGCGGCCAATCGCCTGGTACGGATCATCGGCTATGGCTGGGTGGTGCGGTTCTATGCACGCCATGGCGATCGTGCGGCGTGCAGCCTGGCGGCCTTTGCCGCAGCGGTGTGTGCACTGGGTAACGCCACCCTTGGCGGATTCGCCGCACTGCTGGTGCTGCGCCTGGTCTGGGGGCTGTGCTTTGCGACCTTCAACCTCAGTACCCAGACGCTCGCCACTGCCGAAGCACAAGGTGCAGCCCGCCGCGCCGGGCGCTCGCGGGCAACCCTGGCCATCGGCCCCATGCTGGCCTTGCCGCTGGGGGCGCTGATGGCCCAGGTCTACGGCCCGCGCGCTGTGTTCTACGTACTGTGCATCAGTGCCCTGTGCGGCCTGTGGCGTGCCCGCGCCTTGCCTTGCGGCGGCCATGACATTGCCGCGCGCAGCGGTCGGCGTCTGCGCCTGCCGGACAGCATCGCCACCTGGTCCTTCATTGAAGGGGTGACGCTGGACGGCCTGTTCATATTCGGCCTCTCGCTGTATGCGCAAGGCCATATGGGCGAGTCGGGGGTACTGGTGGCCGGTGTCTTGATGGCGGTGCGCTATCTGAGCGAGATGCTCTTCAGCCCCTTTGGCGGACGCCTGGCAGACCGCTTCGGCGCACTGCGCATGTTGGTGGTGCTGTCGCTGGCCACGTCACTGGCGCTGCTGGTATTCGCCAGCCATTGGCTGTTCATCGGCGCCTTCTTCGTGTTGGTGCTGCGCGCCTTGCAGTTGCCGCTGGTGATGACCCTCGTCGCGCTGCGCAATCCACACGCGCGCATTCAGGCGCTGGCCAGCAATGCCGTGTGGCGCGACATCGGCGCCGGGCTCGGGCCGATGCTGGCCGGTGTGCTGCTACCGCAGGTGCCAGCGATCTGGGCTTACGCCGGGGCGGCGCTGGCGGTCGCCGTGGCGGCACTGAACTGTGCCAGGCCGCCACGGCATTGAACGCTGCGCCCGAGATCAGCGCAGCTGGATCCAGGTGGTCTTCAACTGGGTGTACTTGTCGAACGCATGCAGTGACAGGTCACGCCCAAAGCCCGACTGCTTGTAGCCGCCGAACGGGGCGACCACATCGAGCGCATCGACGGTGTTGACCGAAACGCTGCCGGCCCTGAGCTGCCTGGCAACCCGATGCACGCGGTTCAGGTCGTCGCTCCAGACCGACGCGGCCAACCCATAGAGGCTGTCGTTAGCCAGGCGGATAGCCTCCTCTTCAGTGTCGAAGGCCGTCACTGCGAGTACCGGGCCGAAGACCTCGTCACGCGAAAGCGACGACTGCGGGTCGACATGGGTGAAAATCGTCGGTTCGATGAAGTTGCTGGAGCCGTTGAAGCTGAGTTGACGCCCACCGGCCACCAGAGACGCCCCCTCCTCGTGTGCACGGCCGATTGCGGCCATGATCTGCGAAGTCTGCTGCGCATCGACGATAGCGCCGGCGCGGCTGGCCGGATCGAGCGGATCACCGGGTTGCCACTCGCGCGCCTTGGCGATCAGACGCTCGATGAACGCGTCATGGATCGAGCGCTGCACGTAAAGTCGCGAGTTGGCCGAGCAGACCTCACCCTGGTTGAAGAAGATGCCGAATGCGGCTTTCTCTGCGGCCAGGTCCAGGTCCTTGCAGTCATCGAACACCAGGTTCGGGCTTTTTCCACCGCACTCCAACCACACCTGCTTCAGGTTCGACTGCGCCGAGTACTGCATGAAGTACTTGCCCACCTGGGTGGAGCCGGTGAATACCAGGCAATCGACATCGGGGTGCAGGCCCAATGCCTTGCCGGCGATCTCGCCCAGCCCCGGCACGACGTTCAACACCCCTTCGGGAATGCCCGCCTCCAGTGCAAGCTCGGCCAGGCGCAGCGCCGAAAGCGGCGACTGTTCGGCAGGCTTGAGCACGACGCTGTTGCCCGCTGCCAAGGCCGGGGCCAGTTTCCAGGCCGCCATGTCCAGCGGGAAGTTCCACGGCACCACGGCTGCGACCACACCGATCGGTTCACGGGTGATGGTGACCACGGCATCGGACGCAGTGGGCGCAACCTGGTCGTAGAGTTTGTCGAGCGACTCGCCATACCAGGCGAAGACATGGGCGGCGCCCGGCACATCGATGTTGTAGGCGTCGAGCACCGGCTTGCCCATGTTCAGCGACTCGAGCAGCGCCAGTTCCTCGCGGTGGACCAGCATCAACTCGGCCAGGCGCAGCATCACACGCTTGCGCTGGGTCGGCGCCATCCGGGCCCACGGGCCTTGCTCGAACGCCTGCCGAGCACTGGCCACGGCACGGTCTACGTCCTCATCGGAACAGGCGGCGACCCGCGCCAGCAGCTGGTTGTTGGCAGGGTTGATCGCATCGAACGTTGCGCCACCTGTGGCGGCCACGAAGCGGCCGCCGATCATGGCTTGATCGCGAAAAGTCAGGTTGGCGGCTTGATGCCGCCAGTAGGTTGAATCGTGCACGTTGTGCTCCAGGTACCGTGGGTAGGAAAGGTAGCGCAGCCGCTTCAGAGCTTGCCCAGGGCCTGCGCGGTGCGGTCGACCGCTTTGCGGGTCTTCTCCACCAGCTCGTCCAGCTCGCTGTGGTTGGCCACCAGCGCAGGCGCCATGATCATCCGCCCCAAGGTCGAACGAATGATCACCCCCTCTTCGAAGCCGAAAGTCCGGCACTGCCAGGCCAGCTCGTTCTCGTTGGCGTAGCGCTTGCGGCTGGCCTTGTCCTCGGCGAACTGCAGTGCCGCCACCAGCCCGGCGCCCTGTACCTGGCCAATCAGGGGATGGTTGGCGAACACCTCGCGCAGGATGCGCTGCAGGTAGGGCCCGGTGTCATCTTTCACCTGGCGGACGATGCCTTCGTCACGCAGGGCCTTGAGGTTGGCAATCGCCACCGCAGCGGCCACCGGGTGCCCGGAATAGGTCAGGCCGTGAGCGAATACCCCGCCGCGCTCGACCAGTGCTTCGGCGATGCGCTTGCTCAGCACCAGCCCGCCCATCGGCACGTAGCCCGAGGTGAGGCCCTTGGCGATCGACAGGGTGTCGGGCTCGAAACCGAAGTACTCATGGGCGAACCATTCGCCGGTACGACCGAACCCGCCGATCACCTCGTCGGCGCACAGCAGCACGTCGTACTGGCGGCAGATGCGCTGGATTTCCGGCCAGTAGCTTTCTGGCGGAAAGATCATGCCGCCGGCGCCCTGGAACGGCTCGGCGATGAAGCCGGCGACATTCTCGGCCCCAAGCTCAAGGATTTTTTCTTCCAGCTGCAAGGCGCAGCGGCGACCGAACTCGGCCGGACTCAGCTCGCCACCGGCGGCATACCAGTACGGCTCATCGATGTGCGCCACATCCGGAATCAGCCCGCCCATCTCGTGCATGAACTTCATTCCGCCCAGCGCCGTGGCCGCCAGGGTCGAGCCGTGGTAGCCGTTCCAACGGCCGATCATGACCTTCTTGTTCGGCCGGCCAAGCACCTGCCAGTAGCGGCGCACGGTACGGATCAGCACCTCGTTGGCCTCGGAGCCGGAGTTGGTGTAGATCGCGTGGCTGTAGTGCCCCGGCAGCAAGCTGAACAGCAGCTCGGACAACTCGATCACCGCCGGGTGAGTGGTGTGGAAGAACATGTTGTAGTAGGCCAGCTGGTCCATCTGCGCCGCCGCGGCCGCGGTCAGGTCCTTGCGCCCGTAGCCGAGCTGGGTGCACCACAGGCCCGACATACCGTCCAGGTAGCGCTTGCCGTCGCTGTCCCACAGATGCAGCCGCTCACCGCCGACGATTACCCGGGGGCCTTCGGCGTTGAGCGCCTTCTGGTCGAGGAAGGCATGGATATGGTGTGCAGCATCGGCGGCCTGGTAGTCACGGGTCTGGCGTTGGGGTACGAAAGGCGCGTTCATGGGCGGTTTTCCTTGTTGGTATGGAGACGCCACCGAAGCTTGCAGCAGCCAGCAACCGTGTGAAATCACCCGTTGGGGTGAGGTCTCCAGCCCCGTCACCGGCTCACCCCAACGGGTGATTTCGAAGGCGAATCGGCTATGGGAGCATGCGCCAAGGCCCCCAGATGCGGCCTTACCTTTCGTGCCAGGTCAATAAAGAGAACAACGCCATGAACGCACGCTTCATCACCTCACGTCGCACCCGCTCCCGCCCTCGAGATAGCCACAGCGCCTGAACGAAGGTCCGCCTTCAGCCCAATCGCCCTCTCCCTCGACAGTATCGAGCTCGCTCGCATACTGCGGCGTCCTGCACCCGGAGTCAGCCATGCATACAACAACCACAACCGCTGCGCATTCCACGGCACATTCGAGCGCTGCCAGTACCCGCTTTCGCAAATCCATGGGCATGACCGCCCTGGTGCTCTTCGGCCTCGCCTACATGGTGCCGCTGGCAGTGTTCTCCGCCTACGGACTGGTTGCCCAGATCACCAAGGGCCACCTGCCAACCGCCTACCTGCTGACCCTGGGCGCCATGCTCTTCACCGCCTACAGCTACGGCCGCATGGTCCAGGCGCATCCCTACTCGGGCTCGGTCTATACCTACACGCGCAAAGCCTTCGGCGCCCACGCAGGGTTCATGGCGGGGTGGACGCTGCTGCTCGACTACATTTTTCTGCCACTGCTCAGCTACCTGCTGATCGGCATCTACATGTCGGAATACTTCCCGACGGTCCACGCCTGGGTGTGGGTACTGGGCGCCATCGGCGCGGTGACCTTCCTCAACCTGATCGGCATCGAGTCGGTGACCCGGGTCAACGGCATTCTGGTGGTCGCGCAACTGGTATTCATCGTGGTGTTCGTGGCCTTGTCCATCAACAGCCTGTCTACCCAAGTGCAGCCGATATCGCTGACCGCGCCCTTCTACCATGAAGGTTTCAGCGCCTCGGCGATCATGGCCGGCGCTGCCGTGCTGTGCCTGTCGTTTGTGGGCTTCGACGCAGTCTCGACCATGGCCGAGGAAACCAGCGACCCGACCCGGCGCATCCCGCGGGCAATCATGGCGGTGTCGCTGATCGGCGGCCTGCTGTTTCTGGTGGTGTCCTACTTCGCGCAACTGGTGCACCCGGACTGGAGCAGCTTCGCCAACCCGGACTCCGCCCCGGTAGAGGTGATGAACAGCGCAGGCGGGCGCCTGCTGGCCAGCGCCTTTACCGCCACCTATGTGGCAGGCTGCTTCGCCTCGGCAATGGCCTCCCAGGCCAGTGTGTCGCGGGTGCTGTTCGCCATGGGCCGTGACGGCGCCCTGCCCCGTGCCTTCGGCCAACTGGTGACGAAAAAACGCGTCCCGGCCTTCGCAATCCTGGTGGTTGGCCTGGTCTCGCTGAGTGCGCTGTTCATCAGCCTGGACACCGTCGCCAACATGATCAGCTTCGGCGCGCTGTTCGCCTTCTCGGCGGTCAACCTGGCGGTGGTCAAGCACTACCTGGCCGACCAGAAACTGCGCGGTACGGCAAACTGCATGCGTTACGGCCTGATCCCGGGGTTGGGTTTTCTCAGCACGCTGTGGCTGTGGACCAGCCTGTCGAGCATGTCCTTCACCATCGGCCTGTGCTGGATGGCGCTGGGCCTGGTGTTGCTGATCGGCCTTACTCGCGCGTTCCGGGTGAAGCTGCCTGAGTTGCAAATGGCCGATTGACCAGCGTCAGGCTGACCTTGAATGACAACGCCGACGATGACTCGTCGGCGTTTTCGCGTCAGCGCGGCTTGCTCATGTAGCTTTCCAGCGGATCACGCTCCAGCACCCCATGGGCATTGGCCAGCGCATCGATGAACAGGGAAAACAGCTCGGACTGCGTGCCAATGTCGAGCTTGGCGTAGACATGCTTGCGGTGGGACTTGATGGTGTCTTCGGAAACCTTGAGACGCTCGGCCAGCGACTTCGTCGAATGCCCGCGCAGGATGAGCTGGGCAATCCGGCACTCGCGCTCGGTCAGCAAGGACGACCCGAAATTGCTCAAGGCTGCATGTACACGCTGCTCCCAGACCTTCTCCTCACGCCCGCCACGGCCTTGATACCCCTCGAAATGCTTGGTCAGCACCGCCAGTACCCACGGGCTGATGCACTTGAAACGCGCCTTTGCCGCCTCGTCGAGTTCGTCGGTGAAGGCCAACGACACCGCCAGGCTCAAGCTTTCGTCCAGTTGCAGGAGGTAGTTGATCTCGTCCTCCAGATGCGAGTGCCGGTAGAACGCCAGGTAGTATTCGCTGAGCTTGAAGTGATCGGGTGCAACATCTGCCAGCGCATAGCAGCCTGAATCGGACCTTTCCATGCACAGGTCGTAGAACGGATCGAGCAGGTAGAAACCCGACAGGTATCGCCGTACGTTGCCTTCCGGCCGCCATGGGCCGGGCCCATCGCATTCCGACCAGGCCGATGGCAAGCCCTCGCGCGGGTAGAGGTAGACCGTGCTGGCCTTGACCGGGCCGACCAAGGCCAGCGCGTCGAACAGCGCCGTGGCGAAACCCTGGGCGCCGATGGCGGCGGTGACTTTCGCCATCGCCTCGAACCACTGGACTGATGAGAGCTGATCGATTTGCACGTTTGTGACCCCTGGAATTCCGCTGATCGGATGGTGCCATGGACTCGTGCGCCGGGGAATCACCCGTTGGGGTGAGCGGTTCGGGATTGTCGGCCCCGCTGCGCTATGCTGCCAGGCTCACAAGCATCGACAAGGACGTTCCATCATGACCCTGACCCTGCGCCAGGCCCTGCCCGAGGATGTCGAACTGCTGTTCGACATCCGCACCAGCGTGAAGCAGAACCACCTTTCGCGCGAGCAGATGCACGACCTGGGCATTACCGCGACCAGCCTCACCGAAGCCATTGGCGAGGCACCCTGCACCTGGATTGCCGAATACGAACAGGAGGCGGTCGGGTTTGCCATGGTCGATCCAGGCGAAGGCGAGCTGTTCGCGCTGTTCGTGCGCCCGCAGCATGAAGGCAAGGGCGTAGGCCGATTGCTGCTGGAGCGGGCAGAACACGCGCTGTTCCAGCGTCATGAGCTGATTCACCTGATCACCGATGGTGACCAGGCTATCCGCGCCAATGGCTTCTATCAGCGCTCGGGCTGGATACTCGCAGGGGCTGTCGATGAGCGGGATGTGCGCTACGAGAAGCGTCGGCCAGACGCTGGCGCACTGTCAGGACAACAGTGCCTCGGAGGATGACTGGACTGGCACCTGGTGCCTGAGCGGCTGCTGCCAGGCCAGCTTTGCCTGGACATCGACGGCAGCGTCCATGACCTTCTGCGCCCAGTGCTTATCCTTGGGGCAGACTACGACAACGCGAAAACCATGGTCGTCGCCTTCGATGCGCACGCCTTCGGAATCATCGACATGCAGGTCGATATCGAATGCCGGCGGGAATTTCGAGGGAGGGTTTTCAAGACCGTTGACGTTCAGCACATGCTGGTGCCGGTCGCTGTTGACAACGCCATCGACGCGGATGCCGTAGAGCAACAGCCAACGACGGATGTAGGAAGGTGTGCGGCCGGACGAGGTATAGATCCAGACGCTATAGCCCTGGCGGCGCAGATCGCGAATCAGCGCGCGGGTGCCGATGCGCAGCGGCTCGCCAAGCCAACGATGAACGAAGCCCGGTAGCTTGCTGTGTTCTTCAGGGCTGTGGTGCGGCAGGCAAGCCAGCGTGTCGTCGATGTCGAACGAGATACGTACCCGAGGGCGTCTGAAGGCCCGGGTAACGCCCTGCCAGGCCTGGCGGCTGCCGGCGCGCCATTGCTTGAGCATCGGATAGCGACCCATCAGCGAACCTCCCGGTAGGCAGGCGTTGCAGCTTCGCCCAGGAAGAATTTTTCCGGATCGGGCGACTGCGCTTCCAGGAACGCCGCATACTTTTTCTTGATTTTGGGCAATTCGTACAAGGCCTTTACACCATGCTTGGCAGAGTTGCGTATGACCGAGGACGGGTTGAAATAGCCCTCGGCGTTGTCCAGCGTCAGCACGAACGGCGGTAGCCCTGCGCGCATCAGCAGATAACTGACGATGAGCGACCCCGTGCGGTTGTTGCCTTCAATGAACAGCTGCGGCTTGCTCAGGATGCGAACATACACGCCTGCTGCGCGTTTCCACACCGAATCGCTGCCATACGAGCAATACCAGTTGTACAGATCCTTGATGCCGCCTTCGACGTTGTTGAAGAAGTGTTCTTCGGTGGCGATCAGGTGCTGGGCGAACTCCACTCGACGTTCAGGATCGCTACCACACAGCACCGTGGCGTTGATCTCCAGCATCAGGTTCAACTGCTGCAGGTCGAACAGGTCGATACCCCGCGCGACATAGTCGTCAATCAGGGCATAGCCTTCAAGCACATTTTGCAGCACCTCATCGGTGAACGGGTCACGCGGTTCGGTAAAGTGCTTGCTGAGCTCGGTGAAACGCCGCTGCACATCCCGCAGTGCACGTTCTACCGCTGACAGGTCAAGACGACGCGTCGCACGCATAAGTAATCTCTGGAAACACTAAAACAGTAAAAACGGTCGGACTGTCGCAGCGGCCATCCTGGCCTGCGACATCCAACCGCTTCGGTCGAGTGAACGATCAGCTGAACTTGCCGCTGATGTAGTCACTGGTCAGTTGTTCGCGCGGGTTCTGGAAGATCTGGGTGGTTGGACCCATCTCGACCAGGTAGCCGGTGCGCGAGCCTTGCGAGATGTCCACCGAGAAGAACGCGGTGGTGTCGGCAACACGGATCGCCTGCTGCATGTTGTGGGTCACCAGGGCGATGGTGTAGTCCTTCTTGAGCTCCACCATCAGCTCTTCGACGCGCCGGGTCGCGATCGGGTCGAGTGCCGAACAGGGTTCGTCGAGCAGCAGCACTTCCGGCTCTGTGGCAATGGCACGGGCGATGCACAGGCGCTGCTGCTGCCCGCCGGACAGCGACAGGCCGCTGACCTTGAGCTTGTCCTTCACTTCGTCCCACAGCGCTGCACCTTGCAGGGCATGCTTGACGCGGTCGCCCAGGTCGCCCTTGTAGCGGTTCAGGCGCAGGCCGAACGCGACGTTGTCGAAGATGCTCATCGAGAACGGGTTCGGTTGCTGGAACACCATGCCGATGTAGCGGCGCACGACCACAGGGTCCACACCCTTGCCATAGACATCCTGGCCGAGGAAGTGCACGTGGCCTTCGAAACGGAACCCCTTCACCAGGTCGTTCATGCGGTTGAGGCTACGCAGCACGGTACTCTTGCCGCAGCCGGACGGGCCGATGAAACCGGTGATCTTGTTCTTTTCGATCGGTACATGGCTGTCGCGGACCGCCATGAAGTTGCCGTAGAAAATCTTGTCCAGTTTGCAGTCCATGACCACTGGTGCCTGGTTGACCAACGGAGCGGCTCTTTGCGCAGTCGATACGTTCAAGTTGGATGCTCCCGTTCTCAATACTTAGGCTTGCCGAAAACACGGCTGAGAATATTCACGACCAGCACGATCATCACCAGTACCAGCGAGGCCGCCCAGGCGAGCTCCAGCTGGTTGTCGAAAGGCATGCCGGAGAAGTTGTAGATCAGTACCGCCAGCGAGGCCGTGGGGTTCATCACCGCCAGGCTGCCATCGTGGTAGATCCAGTAGTTGCTGAACAATGCGGTGAACAGCAGCGGCGCGGTTTCGCCTGCGGCGCGGGCCACGGCCAGCATGACGCCCGTAAGGATGGCCGGCATGCCGGTCAGCAGGATGATCTTCCAGATCACCTGGGCGCGGGTACAGCCCATGCCGTAGGCGGCGTCCTTCATGATCTTGGGCACCATCTTCATCGCCTCTTCGGCGGTCAGCACGACGATCGGCAGCATCAGTACCGCCAGCGCCACACCACCGGCCGGTGCGGAATACGTGCCGGTGGTCATGACCACCAGGGCATAGGCGAACACGCCAGCCAGGATCGACGGCAGGCCGGTCAGCATCTTGGCGGCAAAGCGCGACGCATTGGCAAGCTTGCTGTCCGGACCGAGCTCGGCGAGGAAGATCGCCGCCAGGATGCCGACCGGCACCGCGATGGCAGCGGCGATACCGACCATGACGAAGGTACCGGCCATGGCGTTGCCGAAACCACCGCCCATCTCGAAGCCGGTGGGCGGCAGCTCGGTGAACACCTCCAGGCTCAGGCGTGCACCGCCGCGGGTGATCAGCATGTAGAGCACGGAAATCAGCGGCACGCTGGCCAGCAGGGCCACGCACCAGACCATCGTGGTCAGGGTCAGGCTGCGCAGGGCGCGGCCCTCGAACCGGCGCTGCAGGCTGGGCAATGCAGTTGCAGGGGTCGTGAGGTCGGTCATTATTTATTACCCCGCTGGGCGTAGAGCATGATCAGCGATCCGATGACGTTCACCAGCAGGGTGATGAACATCAGTACCAGCGCCGCGTACATCAGCACCTCGACCTCGTTCGGCCCGGCTTCAGGGAAGTTCAGGGCCAGCAAGGCCGCCAGCGTGTTGGCCGGGGCGAACAGGGAAAGCGTGATGGTGTTGGCGTTGCCCACCAGCATGGCCAGCGCCATGGTCTCGCCAAGGGCACGGCCCAGGCCGAGCACCAGGGAGCCGAAGATGCCAGTGGCGGCAGACGGCACCATCACCTTGAGGATGGCTTCCCAGTGGGTGGTGCCCATGCCGTAGGCTGCCTGCTTGGTCTTCATCGGCACGCTGGTCAGCGCATCCTGGGACACGGCGGCCACGGTGGGCAGAATCATGATGGCGAGCACCAGTGCTGCTGGCAGCAGCCCGGGCCCACTCAAGGAGGAACCGAAGAACGGAATCCAGCCCAGTTCGCTGTTCAACCATGCGGTCAGCGGACGGATCGCCGGGATCACCACATAGATGCCCCACAGGCCGTAGACGACGCTGGGGATGGCGGCGAGCAGCTCGACGATGGTGCGAAACACCGCAGCGAGTTTTGCGGGCAGGAAATCCTGGGTGAGGAAAATCGCCATGCTGACACCGAAGAAACCGGCGATCAGCAATGCAATCAGGGCGCTGTAGAGCGTGCCCCAGATCGCCGGCAGAATGCCGTATTTGCCTTGGTTAACGTCCCACACGCTGCCGAAGAGCACATCGAACCCGTGCTTCTCCATACCCGGCAGCGCCTTGCGCCCTACTTCGTAGACCAGCGCAAAGACCAGTGCCAGCACCAGCACCACGCCGATACGTGCAAGTGCACGGAACGTACGGTCGACCAGGAAATCCTTGGTTGACGGCGGCTGGCATGCAGAGTCGGGGTTATCCGGAATGGCAAAAGGTGTGTTCATGGATTATTTCCGGGACAGGGGCAGAGGCGCCCGGCCTGCCTGCAAGGCAGGCCGGACGCAACCTGGCAGTCTTACTGGATGTTCTGGGCCGCTTTGCGCACCTGGTCGACAACCGACTGCGGCAGCGGGATGTAGCCCATCGAGTCGGCGATCTTCTGACCTTCGGTCAGGCTGTACTCGATCATGTCGCGCATGGCCTTGGCCTTGGCGGGGTTGCCGTTGTCCTTGCGGAAGATCATCCAGGTGTAGGAGGTGATCGGGTAGGACTTGGCACCGTCCGGATCAGGCAGCCAGGCCACCAGGTTTTCCGGCATCTTCACTGCTGCCAGTGCTTCGGCACCGCTTTCGGCGTTCGGTACGACATACTGGCCGGCCTTGTTCTGCAGGGCAGCGAAGTCGACCTTGGCCAGCTTGGCGAAGCCGTATTCGATGTAGCCGATGGCGCCCGGGGTCTGGCGTACGGTGGCGGTCACGCCGTCGTTCTTCGGCGACTTGATGAACTTGTCGGTCGCCGGCCAGTTCACGGTGTTGCCCTCGCCCAGCGCTTCCTTGAAGCCAGGGTTGATGGCCGACAGGTGCTTGGTGAAGACGGCGGTGGTACCGCTGGAGTCTGCACGCACGACCACGGTGATCGGGGTGGCAGTCAGCTTCAGCTCAGGGTTGGCAGCGGCGATCTTCGGATCGTTCCACTGGGTGATCTTGCCCAGGAAGATGTCGGAGTAGACGTCGCGCGGCAGCTTCAGGCCCTTGGGGTTGCCCGGCAGGTTGTAGGCCAGGACGATCTCGCCCGCAGTCATCGGCAGCAACTGAACGCCCTCGCCGACCTTGGCAATTTCTTCGTCTTTCATGGCCGAGTCGCTGGCGGCGAAATCGACGGTCTTGTTCAGGAAGTCCTGGACACCGGCGCCACTGCCCTTGGACTGGTAATCGACGGTGACCCCATCGGTCTTCTTGCTGAAATCCTTGAACCAGGTCAGGTAGATCGGTGCAGGGAAGCTCGCACCGGAACCGGTCAGGCGGACGTTTTCTGCGGCGAAGGCCGAAGTGGCGCTAAGCGAAACGGCAACGGCGAGTGCAGCAGACTTCATCAGGCGTATCATGGAAAAGCGCTCCGTGTGATGGCCGGAACACTTTGCAGCAGCTGTATTACAACTTTGTGACCATTGGGTGGCAAACCACCTGCTCAGCCCCCATGAATCGGGCCGACAAGGCAATTTGATGCCATTTCGTAGTAACTAAATGTGACTAGTCCCCAGCGGCAGTCACCAGCAACTGAAAATCAAATGACCTTCACCGAACGCCCGATGAACTTCACAGGGCCAGTCGGCCGGCCCGTGGGTGAGCCGCCCGCCTTCTCCAGCGTCAGTTCGAACAACTGATTGGGTTCAAGAGGCGGCAGGTCGCGCAGCGGAACGCGATACTGCTCGCCAGGCTTGACCAAGCCCAGGGAGACTGGCGCCTGCCATTGCTCACCCTTGGTCCAGAATTGCAGGGTCATCCCTTCGGGCACCTGATCCCGACCCAGCGGGACCAACGCGATGGTCTGCGCATCGCTGGCCTGCACGACCCAGCCGGGCACCTGATCGGTCGGCGCTACCAGCACCACCAGGTAATGGGTCGTCGCAGGACGGGTGGTCAGCAGGGCCAGGCTCAGCAGCACCGTCGCCGCCAGACCGGCGACGCTCACGCCTTGCCATAGGGCCAGACGACTCCACCATCGGTTTGTCGGACGCACCTGGCGGGCCTGCTCCGAAATACTGCGGTCGATCCGTCGCCACAGACGCGTGCTTGGCTTTTGCGGCTCGGCCAGCGTGGTCAACTCGAGCAGGCGCGCTTCCCAACGGTCGACAGCCGCCCGCAAGTCCGGCTCGCGGTCCAGTCGCGCAAGCACCGCAGCGCGCTGTTCGGCAGACAACGTCCCCAACACATACTCCCCCGCCAGCACGTCGAGCAGTTGCTTAGGGTCATCGGTTGAACCCGGCGTCATGTCATGCACTCCCGCAGCGCCTCGAGGCTTCGCTTGATCCACGCCTTGACCGTCCCCAGCGGCGCCCCCATCAGGCTGGCGATTTCCGCGTGGCTGCAGCCGTCTACATAGGCATGCAGGACACACCGCTGCGGTGCAGGCTGCAGTTGCTCAAGGCAGCGATAGATCTTCGCGGAGCCTGACCAGATGGCGCCCTCGTCGAATTCCCCAACCAAGGTCGCGATGTCCGCGTCGTCCAACGCCGTCTCCGGTCGGCTGTCGCGCACGGCATTCAAGGCCAGGTGGCGGTTGATGCTGTAGATCCAGCCCCGGGCCGAACCTCGCGTCGCATCGAAGCTGGTCGCCCGCGTCCAGATGCGAATGAACGCGTCGTGGACGATATCCTCGGCCATGGCATCATCGCGCACGATGCGCCGCACCACCCCGAGCAAACGCGAACCTTCATGGTCGTAGAGCGCCTGCAAGGCGCTGCGGTCACCCCGCGCGCAAGCGGCAAGGCAACCCTGGAAATCGAAAGGCGTAACGGATGAATTCACTCTCGGCACGGTCCTGTGTCGGCGCTGACACCCGGCCTTGCGGCCGGGGCTCGTAGAGCAGCGTAGATGATCCATTGCCAAGCGTGGGTTCAACCACGCGTCATTTTGCAGACCAGAAGATGTAGTCGGCCTGGTACTTGACGATCTGCTGCGCCCCCTTGTTCTGCGCTGTACAGGCCATTGCCGGCGCCACACCGCCCTGGGTGGCGAGGCGCTGGATGTAGCTGACCCCGTGCATTGCCCCTTTACCCTCGGCCGGATTCGCCTTGACCAGTTGATACGGCAGATCGCCTTTGCCCGCAGGGGCTACGGCAAGCTGGGTGCCGGTGACTTTCGAGCCGTCCTTGGCCTGCCAGGTGGCGGGCGGGCCAAAGTAGTCGCCGACAGCCTTGCCACTGCGGTCGCTGAGGGTCGCCTTGGGACCGACGAAGAACCACTCGGTCTCGCCCGGCGCATTGCTTTTGTCCCGGCACTCGTAGGTGATTTCACCGACGCCGACGGTTTCGAGCATGACCGTGTGCCCTGCGGGCACCTTGATGGCATCGGGCACCGCAGCATGGGCAGCCTGTTGCGCGAGCATGAAGCTCGATACGAGCAGGATCGAGGCAAACGGGATTTTCATGGGATGGACTCCTGATGGGTACGCGGTTGGGCAGTCGATGACTGCTACCTTCCTGTACCCGCCAGCAGCCGTTGTGGATGCAGACTAGGCAATCCTGGCGACGAACGGTCGCAGGACGCCTATTCGGTGGACTCCACCACGCCCTGATCCTCGCCCAGGAAACCACCGCTCTGATGCTGCCACAACCGCGCGTAGGTGCCGTTTCTGGCCAGCAGTTCAGCGTGGGTGCCCTGTTCGATGATGCGCCCTTCGTCCATGACGATGAGCCTGTCCATGGCCGCGATGGTGGACAACCGGTGAGCGATGGCGATGACCGTCTTGCCCTGCATCATGTCATCGAGGCTTTCCTGGATGGCGACCTCGACCTCCGAGTCCAACGCACTGGTGGCCTCGTCGAGCAGCAGGATCGGGGCATTCTTGAGCATCACCCGCGCAATCGCGATGCGCTGGCGCTGGCCACCGGACAGCTTGATGCCACGCTCGCCGACCAAGGTGTCGTAGCCGGTGTTCCCTTGGCGGTCGCTCAACTGGCTGATGAAGCCATCGGCCTGGGCACTGGCGGCAGCACGACGGATCTGCGCCTCGCTCGCCTCGGGGCGACCGTAGGCGATGTTGTCGCGAATCGAACGGTGCAACAGCGAGGTGTCCTGGGTGACCATGCCGATGGCGCTGCGCAGGCTGTCCTGGGTGACCTGGGCGATGTTCTGCCCATCGATGCGGATCTCGCCACTGTCTACGTCATAGAAACGCAGCAGCAAGTTGATCAGCGTCGACTTGCCCGCACCGGAGCGGCCGACCAGGCCGATCTTCTCGCCGGGGCGAATCTCAAGGCTCAGGCCATCGAGCACCTGGCGCTCGCCGTTATAGTTGAACCGCACATTATCGAAGCTCACCGCCCCGCCGTGGGTCACCAGCTCTCCCGCGTTCGGCACATCCTGGACCTTGGGGCCGGTGGTCAGGGTCACCATCCCGTCCTGCACGGTGCCGATGTTCTCGAACAGCGAGGTCATCTGCCACATGATCCAGTGCGACATGCCATTGACGCGCAGTGCCATGGCAGTGATCGCCGCCACTGCGCCGGCGCCCACTTCGCCCTGGTGCCACAGCCACAAGGCGTAACCTCCCGCGCCCATGATCAGGCCGACCACCAGCGCCTGGTTGGCGATCTCGAACAGGCTGACCAGGCGCATCTGGCGAAAGCCGGTCTGCTTGAAATCTTCCATCGCCGCACGGGCGAAGTGTGCCTCGCGCCGGGAGTGGGAAAACAGTTTCACCGTGGTGATGTTGGTGTAGGCATCCGAAACCCGCCCTGTCATCGACGAGCGGGCATGGGCCTGTTCCTGGCCGACCTTTCCCAGGCGCGGGACGAAATACACCATGGTCAGGCCGAACAGCACCACCCAGGCAATGAACGGCAACATCAGCTTGAGCGCGAAACCGCCGGCCAGGGCAATGATCGCCACGAAGTACACGCCGATACCCGGCAGGATCTCGATCAGGGTGAACAGCACCTCACGCACCGCCAGCGCCGTCTGCATCACCTTGGTGGTGACCCGGCCAGAGAACTCGTCGGAGAAGAACGACAAGCTCTGGCGCAGCATCAGGCGATGGAAATCCCAACGCAGGCGCAGCGGCAGGTTGATCGCCAGCACCTGATGCTGCACCAGCGTGCGCCCCGCCACCAGGGCGATACTGACCAGCAGCACGGCCCCCGCGCCCCACAGCACCCTCGCTTCCTCGGCGGTCACCGCATCGCCCACTTTCCAGGTCGAAAGCAGGTCCACCACCTGGCCGAGGAAGGCGAACAGCCAGGCCTCGTAGATCGACACTGCCGCGCTGAGCAGCGCCAGCGCCACGATATAGCCCCGGGCGCCGCGCGTGCAGGCCCACATGAACCGTGCCAGGCCCATGGGCGGTGGTGGGGCTTCGTCGGGTGGGAAGGGGTCTAGCCAACGCTCGAATATGCGCAGCATGGAAGTCTCCGAATAAGCCAAACAAGGGATTGTGCCAGTTCATGACGACAGGTGGCAGAAATTGACATCGACAGCGGTGCGCAGCCGGCGACCGGGCGCCAGCGGTCAGATGAAGGAATTTTCATCTTCCACGCCAGCGCGCTGCTACCGGGGTGGGCGGCACGTCACGCTGTTCGCTGGCCGTGACCGACCTTGAGCCGACCGCCGAGCTTGCGTAGCATCCCCGGCCCTTGGGGCCGCAGACGGCCCACTGCGGGCCAGCCCTCGCCTTCACTCGTCATCACTTCAGCGAGCCCCCATGCCACAGCCGATTCCCCTCAAGGACCACGAAAAGGAAAAGCACCTGGTCAACCGCCGGCTGCTGGTCTGCGCCGCGCTGACCCTGGGCCTGGTTGCCGTGCTGATCGGCAGGCTGTACGTCTTGCAGGTGCTGCAGCACGACCAGCAATCGGCGGTCTCGGAGAACAACCGCGTGCACGTGCTGCCCATCGCCCCCGAACGCGGGTTGATCTACGACCGTAACGGCGTGGTGCTGGCCGACAACAAGCCCAGCTTCAACCTCACCATGACCCGCGAGCGCACCAACGGCCAGACCCCCGCCGTGCTCGATGCCCTGGCCAAGATCCTGAACCTCTCCGACGACGACCGCGCCCAGTTCGACAAAGACCTGCGCCGTGGCCGCAAGCCGTTCGAACCGGTCACCCTGATGTTCGGCCTGAGCGAAGAGCAGATCGCACTGATCGCGGTCAATCAGTTCCGCCTGCCCGGCCTGGACGTCGAGCCGCAGTTCATTCGCGAATACCCGCTGGCCGAGCACTTTGCCCATTCGGTCGGCTATGTCGGACGGATCAACGAAAAGGAAGCCAAGACCCTCGACAGCACCGAGTACCGCGGCACCCAGTCGATCGGCAAGACCGGCGTCGAGCGCTTCTACGAAAACGAACTGCACGGCCATGTGGGGTATGAGGAAGTCGAGACCAATGCCCAGGGGCGGGTCATGCGCGTGCTGCGCCATCACGATCCGGTGCCGGGCAAGGATATCGTCCTGAGCCTGGACGCCAAACTGCAGCAGGCCGCCGAAAAGGCCCTGGGCGATCGCCGCGGCGCGGTGGTGGCGCTGGATCCAGCCACGGGCGACGTACTGGCGATGGTCAGCAACCCCAGCTTCGACCCCAACCTGTTCGTCAAGGGCATCAGCTTCAAGCAATACGCCGCACTGCGCGACTCGATCGACCGTCCGCTGTTCAACCGCGTGCTGCGCGGGCTGTATGCGCCAGGCTCGACGGTCAAGCCGGAAGTGGCCATCGCCGGCCTGGACAGCGGCGTGATCAATCCGGGTAGCCGCGTGTTCGACCCCGGCTACTACGAGCTGCCCAACTACGACCACAAGTACCGCAACTGGAACCGCAGCGGCGATGGCTGGGTGGACATGTACACCGCCATCATGCGTTCCAACGACACCTACTTCTACGACCTGGCGCACAAGCTGGGCATCGACCGCCTGCACGACTACATGGCCGAGTTCGGCCTGGGCCAGAAGGTCTCGCTGGACATGTTCGAGGAAGCGCCCGGCCTGATGCCGTCTGCACAATGGAAACGCGCCACCCGCCGCCAGGCCTGGTTCCCCGGCGAAACCTTGATCCTCGGCATCGGCCAGGGCTACATGCAGGTCACCCCGCTGCAACTGGCGCAGGCCACCAGCCTGCTGGCCAGCAAGGGGGTGTGGCACCGTCCGCACCTGGCCATGACCGTGGGTGGCGAGCACCCGGTCGACCCGAACCCCATGCCCGACATCGTGCTGCATGACAAACGCGCCTGGGACCAGGTCAGCCAGGGCATGCAGATGGTCATGCACGACCCGCGTGGCATTGCCCGTGCGGCCGCCGCCGGCGCGCAGTACCGGATTGCCGGCAAGAGCGGCACCGCGCAAGTCGTGGCGATCCGCCAGGGCGAGCGCTACAACCGCGACAAGACCCTCGAGCGGCACCGCGACAACGCCCTGTTCGTGGGTTTCGCCCCCGCCGAGCATCCCTCGATCGTGGTGGCGGTGATGATCGAGAACGGCGAGGCTGGCGGCCGGGTGGCCGGGCCCGTGGTGCGCGAGATCATGGATGCCTGGTTGCTGGATGACCAGGGGCACCTGAAGGAGCAGTACGCCGGGAGCGCGGGCAAGGGCGCGGTACCGCACGGCTGATGCCAGGCTGCCCGCCTCCTGTGGACGCGGGTTCCCCCATCACCGCAACGGATACAGCGCCTCGTCGAACTGCTCCAGACGCGGGAACACCAGTGGCTGGTCATCCGAAAGCTGTTCCAGACGCTGACGATACTGCACCAGGAACTCACCCCGCGCCTCGTCGCTGATATAGGGCACGTGCCAGGCCACGAACGGCGCCAGCACCTCGAAACCGACATAGGCCAAGGTGCCGCGCAGGATCGGCCGCAGCATGTCTTCCAGCGGCCCGTGGATCGCCCCCTCGCCGAACATGTGCTCACGCCCGCCCAGGGTCACGGTCACTAGCGCCTTCTTGCCCGCCAGGCCACCCTGGTCGTAGAAGCGCTTGCCGCCATAGCACACCCCCGACACCAGCACCCGGTCGATCCAGCCCTTGAGCATGGCCGGGGCGGAGAACCAGAAGATCGGGAAGTTCAATACCAGCAGATCGGCCCACAGCAGCTTGTCCAGTTCCTGCTGGATATCCGCGGCGATGGAGCCGCTCTTGACGCCCAGGCGTTGTTCCAGCGCATAGACCAGATACTCCGGGTTTTCACGGGTGCTGAAATCCTCGGCGCTGGCCACCGGGTTCCAGCCCATGGCGTACAGGTCGCTGACCTGCACCTGGTGTCCCTGGGCCTTGAAAGTCTCCACCGCCTGGTCGCGCAGGGCGGCGGTGAAGGAATGCGGTTCAGGGTGGGCGTGGACGATCAGTACGTTCATGGAAGCTGTCCTTCGGCAATTGGCTGGGTAGTGGCAGCGGCGCGACCGGCCAGCAGGCGGTCGAGCCAGTCCGGGTCCATCTGCGGTTCGCAAGAGAACAGCAGCCCGGTGTAATCCTGATACGGCGGGGTAAAGATCGACTCGCGCCGCCCCTGGTCCACCACCCTGCCCCGCTGCATCACCATCACCTCGTCGGCGATGGCGCGCACGGTGGCCACATCGTGGGTGATGAACAGGTAGGCCACGCCCAGCTGGCGCTGGATGCGGTCGAGCAGCTTGAGCACGCCTTCGGCCACCAGCTGATCAAGGGCCGAGGTCACCTCGTCGCAGATGATCAGTTGCGGTTCGGCGGCCAGGGCGCGGGCGATGCATATCCGCTGTTTCTGCCCGCCGGACAGTTCGCGGGGCTGGCGCTCCATGAACCTGGCAGGGTCCAGCTCGATCATCTCCAGCAGCTCGGCGACCCGCTCGCGCAGCGCCCTGCCCTTGAGCCCCAGGTAGAACGCCAGTGGGCGACCGATGATGTCGACGATGCGCTGGCGTGGATTGAGCGCGGTGTCGGGGATCTGGTAGATCATCTGGATGCGTCGCAACTGTTCCTTGCTGCGCCGCCGGTAGTCAGCCGGCAAGGCTTCACCGTCGTACAGCACCTGGCCGCTGCTCGGTTGCAGGAGCCCGGTAATCAGCCGCGCAGTGGTGCTCTTGCCGCTGCCGGACTCGCCGATCACCGCCAGCGTCTGGCCGCGCTGCAGCTTGAGCGACACATCGTGCAGCACCGGCTGGGCGCCGTAGCTGGCCGAGGCGTTGCGAACCTCGAGCAGTGGCCGGGCCTGCGCCTGGCTGGGCTTGGGTTCGGTATGGAAGCTGCGCACCGCCCACAGCGAACGGGTGTAGTCCTGGCTCGGGGCGCCAAGCATGGTGCGGGTGGCAGCCTCCTCGACCAGGCTGCCATGGCGCAGCACCATGATACGGTCGGCGATCTGCGCCACCAGGGCCAGGTCGTGGCTGATGTACAACGCTGCGCTGCCGAAGCGCTTGACCGCATCGCGAATGGCGGCGATCACCTCGATCTGGGTGGTCACGTCGAGCGCAGTGGTCGGCTCGTCGAACACGATCAAGTCCGGGTGGCAGGCCATGGCCATGGCGGTCATCACCCGCTGCAGTTGGCCACCAGACACCTGGTGCGGGTAGCGCCGGCCGATGTTCTCCGGGTCCGGCAGGCGCAGCACGCGGTACAGTTCGACCGCCTCGGCCTCGGCGGTGGCACGGTCGATTCCGCCGTTGATCACGGCGGTTTCCACATGCTGGTCGATCAACCGATGCGCCGGGTTGAACGACGCCGCAGCGCTCTGCGCCACGTAGGCCACCCGTAGGCCACGCAGCTTGCGCAGTACTTCGGGGGCCGCGCCGACCAGTTCCTGGCCGTCGAAGCACACCGAGCCACGAGCGATGCGGCAGCCGTCGCGCACGTACCCCATCGCAGCGAGGCCAAGGGTCGACTTGCCCGCCCCCGACTCACCGATCAAGCCCAGTACCTCGCCGCGCTGCAGGGTCAGGTCGATGCCCTTGACCAGCGGGTGCCAGGCGTCGTCGGAGTGACCTTCGATATGCAGGTCGCGGATTTGCAGTAGCGGTTTCATGCTCAGCACTCCTTCAGGCCGCTGGACTTGTGCAGCACCCAGTCGACGACGAAATTCACGCTGACGGTAATCAGCGCCACCGCCAGCGCCGGCAGCAGCGGGCTGACATCGCCGAAGGTGATCAGCACGGCGTTGTCGCGCACCATGCTGCCCCAATCGGCGGTGGGCGGCTGGATGCCCAGGCCGAGGAACGACAGTGCACTGATGAACAGGAAGACAAAGCAGAAGCGCAGGCCGAACTCGGCGATCAGCGGCGCTGCGGCATTGGGCAGCACCTCGCGGGTGACCAGCCACCACAACCCTTCCCCGCGCAGCCGCGCCGCCTCGACGAAGTCCTGCACCACCACGCTCATCGCCACCGCCCGCGACAGGCGGAACACCCGGGTGGCATCGAGCAGCGCGATCACCAGCACCAGCGAGGTGGTGGTGGTGCCGACCACGCTGAGAATCAGCAAGGCGAAGATCAGTTGCGGGATGGCCATGAGGATGTCCACCACCCGCGACATGCCCTGGTCGATCCAGCCACCGCGAATCGCCGCCACCAGCCCGCAGAAGCCGCCCAGGGCGAAGGCCAGCACGGTGGTCAGGAAGGCGATGCCAAGAGTATTGCGTGCGCCATAGACCAGGCGGCTGAACATGTCGCGGCCCAGGTTGTCGGTGCCGAGCAGGAACTGCCCGCCCCAGGGTGCGAAGCCCTCGCCGACCACTTCGGTCTCGCCGAACGGCGCCACCAGCGGCGCGAACAGCGCCACCAGCACATACAGCAGGATCACCAGCAGGCCGAACTTGGCGCTCAGCGGCGCACGGCGCAATTGCGTGTACAGGCTCATGGGCTACCCCTTCGGATGCATCAGGCGCGGGTTGCTGGCGATCGACAGCACATCGGCACTGGTGTTGAGCAGGATGTAGGTGGCGGCGAAGATCAGGCTACAGGCCTGCACCACCGGGATGTCGCGCTTGGCCACCGAGTCGACCAGCAACTGGCCCAGGCCCGGATAGACGAACACCACCTCGACCACCACCACGCCAACCACCAGGTACGCCAGGTTCAGCGCCACCACGTTGACGATCGGCGCCAGGGCGTTGGGCAAGGCATGGCGGAAGATGATCCGCGCCTGGCCGATACCCTTGAGCCGGGCCATCTCGATGTAGGGACTGGCGAGCAGGTTGATCAGCGAGGCGCGGGTCATGCGCATCATCTGCGCCACCACCACCAGGCTCAGGGTCAGCACCGGCAGCAGCGAGCGCTCCAGCACCTCGCCCAAGGCGGCATCCGGGGAGAGGTTGGAGATGCTTGGCAGCCAGGCCAGCTTCACCGCGAACACCAGGATCAGGATGTAGGCGACGAAGAATTCCGGGAACGACACCGCACTCAGGGCGCTGGTGTTGAGCAGCCGGTCGAACCAGCTGTTGCGGTACAGCGCCGCCAGCATGCCCAGCAGCAGCGCCAGTGGCACCGACACCAGGGCCGCCAGCAGCGCCAGGCTGAAGGTGTTGCCCAGGCGTGCGCCGATCAGCTCGGCGATCGGCCGCTGGTTGGCCAGCGACACGCCGAGATCGCCTTGCAGCAGTTGCCAGCCCCAGTGGAAGAAGCGCGTCAGCGCTGGTTGGTCCAGGCCCAGTTGGCTGCGCAGTGCAGCCACGGTTTCCGGGGTGGCGGCCTGGCCGAGCATGGCCTGGGCCACGTCGCCCGGGAGCATGCCCACCGCCAGGAAGATGATCACCGACACCGCCAGCAGCGACAGCAGGCCCAGGGCCAGGCGCTGGGCGAGCAGTTTGCAGAGACTATTCACCGTACGGTCCTCGCGACGAAATGGGATTCAGGCCTGCCACCAGCGCTCGATCAGGCGCAGGCCGTCCAGCTCGCCGTAAGGAGCGGTGACACCGCCGTGCATCACCCGCCGGGAGCGCGCCGCGACGGAGCTTGCGAACAGCGGCACGATGGCGCCGCCATCGTCGCGGCACAGCGCCTGCATTTCGTTGTACATCTCCTGGCGCAGCGGAGCGTTCATCTCGCCACGGGCAGCGTTGAGCAACTGGTTGAAGCGCGGGTTGTCCCAGTGCGTCTCGTTCCACGCCGCGCCCTTGGCGTAGCCGATGCTGAACATGCGGTCGGCGGTCAGGCTCGAGTACCAGAACGAGGTGGTGAACGGCTGCTTCATCCACACGTTGGTGAAGAAGCCGTCGGCCGGCTCACGCACCACGTCGATGTCGATACCGGCCTTGCGCGCCTGCTCCTTGAACAGCACCGAGGCGTCGACCGCGCCGGTGTAGGCGGCGTCGGAGGCCTGCAGGCGCACCTTGAGGCTGTCCATGCCGGCCTGCTTGAGGTAGAAGCGCGCCTTGTCGGCGTCATATACCCGCTGCTCCAGGGCCGTGTTGATGAAGCGGCTGCCAGGCTGGATCGGGTGGTCGTTGCCGATCTGGCCGTATCCGTACAGCACCGAGGTCAGCAGGGCCTGGCGGTCGATGGCGTGCTTGAGCGCCAGGCGCACGTTGTTGTCCTGGAACTGCGCGGTGTCGCAGAGCATGGGGAAGGTGTAGTGCTGGGCGCCTTTGGTTTCCTCGATCACCAGTTGCGGGTTGCGCTTGAGCAGCGCCACGGTCTTGAGGTCGACCTTGTTGATCACATCCACCTGGCCTGTGACCAGGGCATTGACCCGCGCCGCGCCGTCGGCGATCGACAGCAACTCGGCCGTGGCGAAATGCGCCCTGCCCGGCTTCCAGTAGTCGGGGCTGCGCACCAGGTCCATGCGCACACCCGGTTCGAAGTGCTTGAGACGATAGCCGCCGGTGCCGATGCCGGCCTGCCAGTCGGCGGCGCCGTCCTTGGCGGGCATGATCACCAGGTGGTAGTCGGCGACCACATAGGGGAAGTCGGCGTTGCCCGAGTGCAGCTCGAACACCACGGTGGCGGCGTCCTGGGCACGCACCACGGCAACATCGCCGAGGACGGTCTTGGCCGCCGAGGTGGATTTCTCGCCCAGGTGATGCTGGATCGAGGCGACCACATCGCCAGCATCGAGGCTCTTGCCATCGTGGAAGGTCACGCCCTGGCGCAGGAAGAAGGTCCAGACCTTGGCATCCGGGCTGGACTCCCAGCGCTCGGCCAGCTCCGGAATGGCGGTGCCGTCGACGCTGATTTCGCTGAGGGTGTTGTAGACCGCCGAGAAGCCGACGAAGGTGAAGGTGTCGGCCCAGGTGCCGGGGTCACGCGAGTCAGTGGTGCTGCCCCCGGCCAGCCCCATGCGCAGGGTGCCGCCAGCCTTGGGGGTGACCTCCTCGGCCCAGCCCGGCAGGGGCAGGCCCAGGGAGAAGGCGCCGGCGAAGGTCGCCGCTGCCGCGCTGTACTTGAGGAACTCCCGACGTGGCAGGCCGCCGCCGGGCATCGCTTGAGTGATCTTGTTGTTCTTATCGCTCATGGCATTGCCCCTGTTGAACCGCTGAAAGAAGGATCGCAGGCATCGATGACCGAATATTTGTAATTGTCATCGTGACAAATACATTAGACTCATTGGCATGCCCCTGCCAAGATGGATTTTCACAGGGACACCGACTTTGCGATTCACCAGGGATTTTTACCGATGAGCCAATCGACCCGCCTGATCACCGCCTCGTACATCCTCTCGTTCGTGGCCGCCAACGCGCCGCAGAAACTGCGCACCGAGACCATCGCCAAGTGGGTCAAGGTGCACCCCACACGGGTGCGCAGCCTGGCTTCGCAGATGGTCAAGGCCAACATTCTCAAGTCCTGGCGCGGCGCCCAGGGCGGCCTCACCCTCGCCCGTCCGGCCAGCGAGATCACCCTGCGCGAGGTGTACGACGCAGTGCAGGAGAGCTCGCTGATCGCCGAGAAGATCGACAACCCGTTCTCGGGGATGGAGGATCATTGCAAGGTGTTCGAGGTGTTCACCCGGCTGTTCGCGATGCTGGAGGCGAACATGCGCCTGGACCTGGGGGCGATCACGGCGGACCAGTTGTTCGTTGCGTTCGATCGGCCGGTTGAGGGGGCTGTGGAAGGTTGATTGGCAGGGCCGGCCCTTTCGCGGGCAAGCCCGCGAAAAAGGCGATCCGCCTCAACCTGTAACTACCCTGCCCTCCAGCACCTGCGAAGCACACTGGGCAATCCGCCGGCAAGCCTCGCTCAACGCCTCGGCACCCAGCACCAGCCCCAGGCGAATATGCCCCGCCGCACTCGGCCCGAACGCCTCCCCCGCCAGTACCGATACGCCATGTTCCTCCAACAGCAGGCTGGAAAACGCCTGGGCGCTGAGGCCGGTCTGGCGGATATCGACCATCACGAACATCCCGCCATCAGGCTTGAGTGCCTTCACCCCCGGGCAATCGGCCAAGCGTTCGCAGACCAGGTCGCGCCGCTGTCGATAGGCCTCGCGCATCGCTTCGAGCTCCGGCAGGCGCTGCTCCAGCGCCACCACGGCGGCATCCTGGATGAAGTCCGGCGAGCCATACAGCATGCACAGCGCCAGGTTCTCCAGATGGCTGGCCAGCGCTGGCGAGCCGACCACCCAGCCAACCCGCCAGCCGGTCATGGCGTGGGACTTGGACAGGCTGTTCAGGGTCGCGGTCCGGTCGGCCATGCCTGGCAGGCTGCCAGGGCTGATGTGCTCGCCTTCGTACAACAGCTCGCTGTACACCTCGTCGCTGATCAGCCACAGGTCATGGGCCACGCACAGTTCGGCCAGCGCCTCCCAGGTGCTGCGCGGCAGGCTGGCACCGGAGGGGTTGTGCGGGCTGTTCAGCGCCAGCGCGCGGGTACGCGGGGTGATGCGCGCGGCAACATCCTCGGCCTGCACGCGAAAGCCATGCTCGGGCTTGACCGGCACCGGCACCACCGTGGCGCCACAGGCGCCGAACACTGCCTCGTAGGTGACGTACATCGGTTCTGCGACAATCACCTCGTCACCCGGGTCGAGCACGCACTGGGCCACGCAGAACAACGCGCACTGGGCACCGGCCAGCACCGTCACCTGGTCGGCATCGACGGCTTGGCCGCTGCGCTGCTGGTGGCGCCGGGCGATGGCCTGGCGCAGGGCGAGCTTGCCGCGTACATCGGAGTAATGGGTGTGGCCGTCCTGCAGGCTGTCGATGGCGGCCTGGACGATCGGCGCCGGGGTATCGAAATCCGGATCGCCCACCGACAGCAGCAGGATGTCGCGGCCCTGAGCCTGCAGCTCAAGGGCGCGGTAATGAATCTCCCAGGCCGCAGCGCCGTCACCGGCGATGCGCTGGGTCAGCTTGGAAAAACGCATGAAAAGCCTCCATCAATGGGCGCAGGCATGCCTGAGTTCGATCAGGGTGACGCCGTTGCGCGCGAATCCGTTCCTGAGTTCCTGCTCCAGTTCATCGAGGCTGCCGGGCTGCGCCACGGCGCAACCGAAGGCGCGGCCCAGGCCGATGAAGTCGGGGTTGCGCGGCAGCACGCCGATGGGCTCGATATCCAGGCCCAGCATATCGTCGCGGATCTGCCCGAGCGCATCGTTGTTCCACAGCAATACCACCAGCGGCCGGTCCAGCTCCTCGACCGCCGTGGCCAGTTCCTGCGCGGTGTACAGGAAGCCGCCGTCACCCACCAGCACCAGGCCCGGACGCTCGCCACCGGCGAACATGCCGCCGATGCCCGCCGGTAGACCATAGCCCAGGGTTCCGTACCCCGTGGGATGCAGCCAACTGCGCGGCGCCTTGCTGGGGAAGGCGTAGTTGCCGGTATAGGCCAACTGCGTCATGTCGGTACTGATGAAGGCATTGTCCGGCAATGCCCGGCCCACACGATCGAGAATGCCTTGGTGCAGCCGCTGCAACGGACCATGCCCTGCCCTCACCGCCTCGCGCAGGCCGGCAACCGCCTGGATGACCGCCGTGGCGTCGCGACGAACCTGGGGAAGATGCTCCAGCACCCCGGCCAGGGTGAGGCGCGCATCACCCTGCAGCGCCAGCGCGCAAGGGTAGAAATCGTTGAACTTGCGCGGGTCGATGTCGATGCGGATCAGTTCGCCGTTGATCGGCAGGCGCTCGCGCCAGAAATCGGTGTCGGCCATCTCGGTCCCCACCGCCAGCACCACGTCAGCCTCGGCGATCATCTGCCAGCCAGGCTCCACACACAGGCTCGCGCCGGCACTGAGCGGCGCTTCAGGCGGCAGCAGCCCCTTGCCTGCCACGCTGGTGAACACCGGTGCCGCCAGACGCTCGCTCAGCGCGGCCAGTTCAGCCCCCGCCTGCAATGCCCCACCGCCAGCGATGATCATCGGGCGCTTGGCCGCCGCCAGCCTGGCCGCTGCCTGATCCAGCACCGTGCGATCCGGCACGCTGCGACCAGGACGGCGTACCACCTCGGCGCTCCAGTCACGCGCCACCGCTGCCGACAGCACATCCAGCGGCACCGAAATATGCACCGGCCGCGGTCGCTCGCTGTCGAACACCGCCCAGGCGCGGGCGATCAGCTCAGGCAGGTCTTCCGGGCTCAGGGCCAGCGCCGAGAAGGCGGTGATCGGCGCGGTCATCGCGCGTTGGTCCTGGGTCTCGTGCAGGCAACCCCAGCCCTTGCCCAGGCTGGCGCTGTGGTTGACGCTGGAAATCACCAGCAACGGAATCGAGTCGGCATGGGCCTGGCCGATGGCGGTGGCGGCATTGGTCACACCGGGGCCGGTGATGACGAAGCACACACCCGGCTTGCCACTGATGCGCGCATAGCCGTCGGCCATGAAGCCAGCGCCCTGTTCATGGCGGGTCAGCACATGGCGGATGCCACTGCCAGGCAGGCCGCGATACAGCTCCAGCGTGTGCACGCCGGGGATGCCGAACACGGTGTCGACGCCATAGTTGGCCAGCAATCGGACCAGGGCCTGGCCGCCGGTCAAGGGTTTGTCATGCATGTTCATCTCCTCAGGCCTGGCCCAGGCGGATCAGCGCATCGACCGCCGTGGTGGCGTTGGCGCCGACCATCAATGGGTTGACGTCCAGTTCCAGCAACTGGCTGGCGTTTTCGCAGGCGTAGTCGGCCACCGCGCGTATCGCGGCCACCAAGGCATCCAGATCGGCCGCCGGACGCCCGCGGAAGCCCAGCAGCAATCCGGCGCTGCGCAGCCCGAGCAAGGCGGCGCGGATGGCGCCATCGGTGGTGGGCAGCAGCAGGCTGGTGCTGTCCTTGAGCAGCTCGACCAGCACCCCGCCAGCACCAATGACCAATGCCAGGGCAAAGCCGTTCTCGCGTTTGATGCCGACGATCAGCTCGGCCAACGCGGGCTCTGCCATCGGTTCGAGCAGTACTCGATCGAACGGCACCTGCGGCGCATGGGCGTGGATACGTTCGCGCATCTGGTGCAGCGCGGCCTCGAGCGCGCGGCCATCACGCAGGTTCAGCGCCACCGCGCCGGCTTCGGTCTTGTGCGGCAACTGCGCGCTGACGGCCTTGAGCACCAGCGGAAAACCGACAGTGGCCGAATCGGCCAGCGCTGAACCAGGGGTGCTCAGCCGACCGTCCGGGACCGGCAAACCAAAGGGCCGCAGGGCCTGCTTGGACTGCCACTCGTCCAGCAAGCGCGCCTTGCCAGTCAGCGCCTGCGGGCACAACGGCACCAGTGCGGACTCGCCCAATGCCAGCAGGCGCTGTCGATTGGCCTGGTACGCCACGATCCGCCCCCAGGCCGCCAGGCCATCTTCCACGCCCTGCAACGCCGCAATGCCGTGGGCATGCAGATGCTCGCGGGCGCTGGCCGGCAGCAGCTCGGGGAAGGCCGAGGTGACGAAGCCGATCTTGCCGTGACGCGCCAGGGCCTGGCAGTACAGCGCCAAAAGCAGGTCGCACTCCTTGCGCTCGCCGGTGAACTCGGCCGGATAGTCGAGCACCAGCATCGCCGCATCGGCATCGCTACGCAGGGCGCTGTCGAGCATACGCTGCAGCGCCTCGCCGTCGCCCCAGATGGCCGTGGTGAAGTCCAGCGGGTTGACCAGGTTGGCGTAGCTGGGCAGCACCTGGGCCAGTTCCTCGACCTGGCACTGCTCAAGTTTGGGCAGGCTCAGCTGATTGCGCTCGGCATAGTCGGCGATCAGCCCGGCATCACCGCCCGAGCAGGCCAGGGCAATCAGCCGCCCGCCTTGGGGCAACTGCCCGCAGGCGGCGGCCTTGAGGGTCTCGACGAAGCTTACCGGGCCGCTTACGCGGATCACGCCCAGGCGCTTGAACAAGGCGTCGTACAGCGCATCGGAGCCGGACAGCGAGCTGGTGTGGCTGAGCGCAAGTTCGGCACCGATCTGCGACACGCCAGTCTTCAGCGCGATGATCGGCGTGCCGCGCTCCAGCGCCTTGTGCGCGGCGCGGGCAAAGCCAGGCACATTCTTCAAGCCTTCCAGGTGCAGGCCGATGGCGGTGACGCGCGGGTCGTCCAGCAGCACGTCCATCAACTCGGCCACGCCCAGTTGCGCCTGGTTGCCGACCGACGCCATGTAGGCCACCGGCAGCGAGCGGTCGCTCATCGACAGGTTGTAGGCGAAGTTGCCGCTCTGGGTGAGGATCGCCACGCCCTTCTCGACCGTCTTGCCGCCATGGGCGACCGGCCACAGCGCGGCGCTGTGCAGGTAGTCGAGCAGGCCATAGCAGTTGGGCCCGAGCAGCGCCATGTTGCCGGCCGCCTGCAGCAGGCGCTGCTGCAAGGCCTCGCCCTCGGCGCCGCTTTCGGCAAAGCCCGAGGCGTAGCAGATAGCCCCACCGGCACCGAGCGCGGCGAGTTGTTCGACGCAGCTCAGGGTCAGCTCGCGGTTGGTGGCGATGAACACGGCATCCGGGCCGCACGGCAGCTCGGCGACGGTGGCCACGCACGGGATGCCATCGATGCTGAGGTGCTGCGGGTTGACCAGCCACATCGGGCCCTGGAACCCGCCTTCGGCGCAGCGCTTGAGGGCGCGGGCCATGCTGCGGCCACCAACGAAGGCCAGGTGCTGCGGCGCCAGCAGACGCTTGAGGTTGTCACGAATCGACTGCGACATGAGTATTCTCCAGCCCGATCAGCGCAGCAGAGGGCGCAGCAGTTCGCGGGAAATGATATGCCGCTGGATCTCTGACGTGCCCTCCCAGATCCGCTCGATCCGCGCGTTGCGCCAGATCCGCTCCACCGGTCCCTCGTCCATCAGGCCCATGCCGCCAAAGATCTGTACCGCTTCATCGGCGACCTTGCCCAGCACCTCGCTGGCGAACAGCTTGGCCATGCCGGCCTCGCCATCGGTCATGCTGCCCTGGTCCATCTTCCAGGCGGTGTGCAGGGTCAGCAGCTCGGCCGCGCGAATCTGCGTGGCCATGTCGGCAAGCTTGAACGACACGCCCTGATAACTGCCGATCGGTTGGCCGAACTGCTTGCGATCCGCCGACCACTGCAGCGACAGGTCCAGTGCACGCTGGGCCTGGCCGACGCAGTTGGCGGCGACCATCACCCGCCCGGCGGTCAGCCAGGCGTTGGCCACTTCCCAGCCCTTGCCGACCTCGCCCAGCACCTTGCTGGCGGGCACCTTGCAGTCGTCGAAGAACAGCTCATAGGTGTGGTAGCCGCGATTGCTCACGCACTTGGGCCCACGGCGGATGGTCATGCCGGGGGTGCCGCGATCGACCAGAAAAGCGGTCACGGCATTGCGCTTGCGGCCGTTGTGTTCGTAGGTGTCGGTAACGGCGAAGACGATGGCGAAGTCGGCGTGCCCGGCATGGCTGATGAAATGCTTGCTGCCATTGATCACGAAGTCGTCGCCCTGACGCACGGCGCGGGTCTTGATGGCATTGGCATCGGAACCGGCGCCAGGCTCGGTGAGGGCGAAGCAATCGATCTTCTCGCCCTGCACGCTGGGCAGCAGGTAGTCGTTGATCTGCTCGTGCTTGCAGGCCATGAGAATTTTCGAAGGGCGTGCGACGAACACGTGCACGGCCCAGGACACCTTCGACAACTCACGTTCGATCAGCGCCTGGGACAGGTAATCAAGCCCGCCACCGCCGACCTCCTCGGGCATGTTGAAGGCATAGAAGCCTGCGGCGATGGCCTTGCCGCGGATCTGCGCCGCCAGCTCGGGCGACACCGCGTCGGCGCGGTCGACCTCTTCCTCGTGGGGCAGCAGCTCCTTGGCAACGAAACTGCGTACCGCTTCCACCAACATTTCTTGTTCTTGGGTCAGTTGGAAATTCATCTGGCATGGTCCTGGAGAAGGTACTGAGGGAGGTGCTGGAAGGTCATTTGCCGACGAAGCGCGCGGGCCTGCGCTCGACGGAGGCGCGCAGTGCCTCGGCACCGTCCTCGCTGCGCCCGCACAGCAGCCCGGCGGCCAGTTCTGCAGACAATTGCTCGGCCAGGGTGCGCTGGGCACCGTCGCGGATCAGGCGCTTGGTCTGGGCGAAGGCGAAGGTCGGGCCCTGGGCCAGGCGGGAGGCGAGTTCGGCGGTCACGCTCAGCAGTTGATCGTCGGCACAGACTTCGCCCACCAGGCCTGCGGCGAGTGCCCGTTCGGCGCCCCACAGCTCGTCGAGAAACAGCAGGCGCTTGGCCTGCTCGCTGCCGATCAACCGCGGCAGGTGCCAACTGGCGCCCGCGTCAGGGCTGTAGGCCATGCTGGTGTAGCCAGCCTTGAAGCGCGCCGAAGCGGCGGCGATGCGCAGGTCGCAGCACAGGGTCAGGTCCATGCCGGCGCCGACGGCGGTGCCGTTGATCGCGGCGAGGGTGGGTTTGTCGAGGGTGTGCAGGCGCTGCATCAAGGCATGGGCGGTTTCGGTCCAGCCGTAGCTTTCCAAGGCGCCGCGAGCCTCGGCCTCGGCCCATTCGGCAAGGTCGGCGCCAGCGCAGAAGCTGCGCCCACTGCCAGTCAGTACCACCACGCGCACGGCGGGGTCGGCGTTGAAGTCTCCGAGCAGGCTGTGCAGGTGCTTGAGGGTGGGGATGTCCAGGGCATTGCGCTGGTCGGGGCGGTTGAGCGTGATCCAGGCGACACCGGCTTCGAGGGTGGTCAACAGGCTGGTCATGGGAAGCCTCGAGTTGTTGTGGTTGGGGTGGGCTTGGAGAAGATACTAAACGAGTGTTCAACAAGGCGGCAATTGGCGCATATGGGGCTGTTACAACTTCGAACAATCGGGGTTTGGGGGTGTTGCGGAGGGCCTCATCGCGGGACAAGCCCGCTCCTACAGAGATCGCATCTGTAGGAGCGGGCCGCGCGATAGGGCCAGTGGTTTCAGCGAAGATTCAAACCCCAGGCGCCGTCGGCACGAAGGTCTGCGAGCGCTTGCGGTTCATCACGAAGTACGCCAGGTAGCACAGGGCAATGAAGCCAAAGCCCCAGTACAGCGACGGCCTCTGCGTTTCATCCAGCGCCAGGAACACGAACAGCGAGCTGCACAGGGTGATGCACAGCAGCGGGATCAGCGGGTACAACGGCGCGCGGTACTTGATGTCCTCGAGCTTGCCGCCCTCGCGCAGGAACGCACGGCGGAAGCGGTACTGCGCCAGGGCGATGACGATCCAGGTCACGGTCCCGGACATTCCGCTCACCGCCATCAGCACCATGAACAAGGTGTCGGCGGCAATGAAGCTGGTCATCAGCGACACCAGGGCAAAGCACAGGGTGATGCTCAGCGCTCGCAGCGGCACACCGCGCGAACTCAACGGCGACAGGCTTTTCGGGGCCATGCCGCTCTTGGACATGGCCCAGAGGATGCGCGTGGAGGCGTACAACCCCGAGTTGCCCACCGAGAGAATGGCGGTGAGGATGACGAAGTTCATCAGGTCGGCCGCGTACGGGATACCGACCATGTCGAACACCTGCACGAACGGGCTCTCCATCAGCCCCGCCTGCTGCCACGGCACGATGGCCGACAGCACCGCGATGGCCAGCACGTAGAAGATCAGTACGCGGAACACCACGTTGCGCACCGCCCGCGGAATGCTCTTTTCCGGCTGGTCGGTCTCGCCCGCCGCCACGCCCATGATCTCGCAGCCCTGGAAGGCGTAGACCACGGTCATCATCACTGCGAACACCGCAGGCAGCCCGTTGGGGAACAGCGAGTCGCCAACCAGATTGTCGAGCATCGATGCCGGTGCGCCGCTGGTCAGCGGGATGGCGCCGAAGATGACCAGGATACCGACGATGATGAAGCCCAGGATCGCCGCGACCTTGATCCCCGAGAACCAGTACTCGGCCTCGCCGAAAGCCCGGGTCGCCAAGGCGTTGAGGCCGAACAGCACGGCAACGAACAGCGCCGACCAGTACCAGATCGGCACCTCGGGGAACCAGCGGGTCATCAGCATGCCGGCGGCGGTGAACTCCAGGCCCACGGTGGTGGCCCAGCTCATCCAGTACACCCAGCCAATCATGAAGCCCGTGGCCGGGCCGATGTATTTTGTCGCGTGGGCCTGGAACGAGCCCGATACCGGCATCTGCACCGACAGCTCACCCAGGCAGACCATCACCAGGTACATCAGGAAGCCTGCCACCAGGTAGGCCAGGATCGCCCCCATCGGGCCACCCTGGTTGATGGTCACCCCCGAGCCCATGAACAGGCCGGTGCCGATCACACCGCCCAGCGACAGCATGAAAATGTGCCGGCTCTTGAGCGCGCGAGTGAGGTGGATGCCTTTGCGTTCGGAGGGCTCAGACATGAAGCACCTCCAGCATGGTGTTGGGCTGAGCTTTGGGACCTTTCATTATTCTTATCTCCAATAAGCCTGACGGACCGCGAACCACACGGTTGTCAGGGATTATTGGAAAGCGATGTAAGCGGACGTTGAAGCTTGGGATCGAAGATGTAAAAAGTCGTAAGAATTATGTACGAGCGCTCTGGATCAACTGCTCCAGCAGGATGAGCGCGGCATCCAGGGCGGTTCGCGTACTGTCTGCCAGCGCTTGCAGCGCCTGGCTGTCCAGAGCCACTGCTGCTTGCTCGACCTGCCTCAACGCCGTCGCCAACCCGCTCAGCCCCAACGAATCGCTGCTGCCCGCCAGGCGATGGGCCAAGTCTGCGGCCTGGGTGCAGTCCCCCAGGTGCTGGGCGTCGAGCAAAGCCCCGCGCTGCGCCTCGAGGCTCTGGCGCAGGGTCGCCAGCAGCCCCTGCACCTTCTGCTCGCCGAGCAACTGGCGATGGGTTTGCAGCAGGGCCAGATCCAGGGCGGTGTGTGCATCGGGCTCGAGCACCAGCGGCTCGGCCTGGGCCAGTGCACGGCGCAGTCGATCCAGGCGCAACGGTTTGGCCAGCACCCCTTGCATCCCGGCTTCCAGGTAGCCGCGTACCACGGCCGGTTGCACGCCCGCCGTCAGGGCCAGGATTCGCGTCTGCCGATTCGGCCCGGCGCCCGCGCGCAGTTGCCGGCACAACTCGACACCGCTCATGCCTGGCAGGTGCACATCCAGCAGCAGCAGGTCGAAGCGTCGTTGTGCGCAGACCGCCAGCGCCTGCGCCGCATCCTCGGCGAAGCTGACCCGGTGACCGTCACGCTCGAGCAAGCCGCCCGCCACCTCGCGGTTGAGCGCCACATCCTCGACCACCAGGATCTCGAGGGCAGGCGGAAGCCCCTGGCTGGCTGACAGGGCGGCGACGTCACGCCCCGCGGGCAGCTCCACCTCGAACCAGAAGCAACTGCCCTGCCCTTCGCGGCTATCCACGCCGATCCGACCGCCCAGGCGTTCGATCAGGTGCTTGCAGATTGCAAGCCCCAAGCCCGTACCGCCGTAACGCCGAGCCACGGTTTCACTGGCCTGGGTGAAGCGCTCGAAGATCCGCGCCTGCATTGCCGGGGCGATGCCGATGCCGTCATCGCTGACCTGCACCCGCAACCACTGCCCCTGCAGCACGCGCACCTCGAGGCTGACCCGGCCGCCTTCGGTGAACTTGATCGCATTGGCCAGCAGGTTGCTCAGCACCTGGCGCAGGTACTGCTCGGCGCCGAACTGATGGGGCGCCAACCGGGCATCGATATGGCAGTCCAGCTCGGTGCCATTGGCGGTGGCGCGCGGCTCGAGCAGGGTCAGCACCTCGCTGCACAGCTGGCGCAGGGCAAAATTAACGGGCTCCGGGTGGCTTTCACCTTCTTCCAGACGGGCGAAGAACAGCACCTCGTTGAGGATGCTCGACAACCCTTCGCCGGCCTTGTACAGCGCCTCCAGACGCTTGCGGCCCAACGTGTCGAAGCTGCTTGTACGCAGCAGTTCGGCCATGCCGAGAATGCCGTTGAGCGGCGTGCGCAACTCGTGGCTCATGGTCGCCAGGAAGCGCGACTTGGCCAGGTTCGCCGCCTCGGCTTCGTCCTTGGCCCGGGCCAGGCTTTCGGTGCGCCGCTCGACCATGGCCTGCAGTTCGTCACGCTTGTCCTGCAGGGCCAGGCGATCCTGCTCGCGGCGCTCGATATCGCTGAGGATCGCCTGGCGCATGTCGTCCAGGGCGTGGGCCACGGTGTCGATCTCATCGGCGCGTGGCGAACGCCGCTTGTCCAGGCGTAGCGGCTCCTGCCACTGGCCCGCCGCCACGCGCCGGGCAAACTCGGCCATCACCTGCAAGTGGCGGGTGACCAGGCGGTAGAACAGCCCGGACAGCGCCACCGCCAGCCCGCAGAGAAACACGCTCATCCATAGCAGGCTGGTCAGCCCGGTGGCGAACAGGCGCTGGTGCACCGCGCCCAAGTCGATGCTCACCTCGAGTTCCCCCAAGTGCCTCGGCGGCCCGGAGGGCGGCTGGAAGTCCAGGGCGAACCGCTCGACGCGCAGTGGCCCGGCAGGTTCGGCCTGGCCTTGCAGCAGCTGGAAGTCGCTGCTGTCCAGCCGCACCCGAGCCACATCGGAGAAGTCCACCAGCCCGCGCAACTGAACGTTGAGCTGCTCCTGGTCCAGGTCCCACAGGCTGCGCTCCAGGCTCGCCAGGTAACCGGCGCGGATCAGCTCCATGCGCGCGTCGATATCGCGCATTTCGCGGCGGTACTCGAAATACAGCTGCACCGCGCTGGCCAGCACGGTGAAGCACAGGCTGAACAGCAGGATGAACAGCAGCAGGCGGCGCAGCAGGCCGTCGGCGCGCAGACGAATCATCGCGCACCTGCCGGTTGCCCGATCATGTCGCGGTAGGTCACTTCGCTCTGATGCAGCCAGTTGTCGATTTCGCCGCGCTCGCTCATCTGCTGCAACTGCGCGTCGATCTCATCCATGCGCTGGCTCAAGGGGCTATGGCGTGAAACGGCGACTCGCAGATAGTCGACACTCAGCGCCGCGGGCAGCGCCTGGATATCGCCTGCGCCGGGCAGGTGCTCGACGAACAACTCGCCAGTGCGCCGTTCCTGGATCACGAAGTCGATGCGCCCGCGAATCAGCTTGCCGAAATTCTGCTGGCTGGACGACACCCATTCGATGTTCTGGTGACGGGCAACGAAACGGTCGAAGGCCGGGCCGTAGCTTTCGCCGAACAGCAGTCCGCCGCGATAGCTGGCAAGATCGTCGAGCTGTTCGAAATGCACCGGTCGCTTGCGGTTGACGAATACCGCGACCTCCTCGCGCAGTACCGGCACTCGGGAGAAGCGCATGCCTTGATCACGTTGGTCGCTGCTGTAGGCCAGCACCACATCCACCCGTCCTTCGGCTGCATCCAGCAGGCAGCGCTTCCAGTTGCCCAGCACCACGATCTCGACCTCCAGCCCGAGCCGAGCGAACAACTCGCGCACCACGGTCGGCGCCAGGCCACGCACCTGCTTGCCATCGCTCCACGACACCGGCGGGTACACCGGGTAGTCGCAGTAACGCACCGGCGCTGCGGCCAGCGCCTGCACGCTCAGCAGCAACAGCCAGGCGAGGCCCAGGCCGCGCATGGCCTCAGGCCGCCACGCTGGCGGTGAACAGGTAGCCGGTGCCGTGGATGGTGATGATCAGTTGCGGCTCGGCCGGGTCGTCGTGCAACTTGCGCCGCAGACGGCCAACCAGCACGTCGATGGAACGGTCGTTGGGCACCCACTCGCGGTTGCGGATCTGGTCCATCAACTGGTCGCGGCTGAGGGTGTGGCCACTGTTGCGCAGGAACACGCTGAGCAGCTGGAACTCGCCATGGGTCAGCAAGGTTTCACCGCCCTGCGGGTCGATCAACCGGCGTCGATCGCTGTCCAGCGCCCAGTCGGCGAACTGCTTGAGGCAAGGGCTGGCGATGGCGCCAGGGCGGGTTGTCTGGGCGTGGCGCACGCGACGGATCAGGTTCTTGGCCCGCGACACGAGTTCACGCGGGTTGAGGGGCTTGATCACATAGTCGTCGGCGCCGCATTCAAGGCCGACAATGCGGTCGATATCATCGTTGCGGCCAGTGATCAGGATGATGCCGACCTCCGAGCGCACCCGCAGCTCGCGGGTCAGGGTCAGGCCGTCCTTGCCTGGCAGGCGGATGTCGAGCATGACCAGGTCCACCGGCTGGCTGGCCAGGTAGCGCTCGGCCTCTTCGGCGGTGTCGGCGCAGCGTACGTCGTAGCCTTCTCGCGCGAGATAGGCCTGCAACAGGTCACGAATGAGCGGATCGTCGTCGACGACCAGTACCCGAGGTGTCATTGCGTGTGGTCTCTTCTTTGATGTTGTTCTGAAACCCGCGCCAGCAGCCTACCCGGTACTGAACGACCGATCAACAGCCTCCCGGCAGGCTGAAGCGCCGACGCCCGCCGGCCTGCAGGCCATCGACCCAGGCCTCGCAGATCTGCACGCCCTGTTCCGGGGTGAAGGTGTTGGGATTGAGCCCCGATTCGAGCCACAGGCCATCGAGCAAGGCGCTCAGGCTGATCGCGGCGAGGTCCGCGTCGAAGGCCTGCCAGCCCTCCTCGCCGGCCAGCGCCGCCAGCAGTGCGGCCAGTTCGTTGCGGTATTCGGAGTAGGAGTGGTCGTGCGCCTGATTGATCGCCTCGGCGGTTTTCACCGCCCCCCAGAAGGCCAGCCAGGCGTCGAGCAACTGCGGGTCGAGCAACTCGGCGCAGAACGATCCGCGAAAGAACGCCGACAGGCGCTCGCGGGCATTGGGTGCGGCCTGCGCCATGGCCTCGCGCAGCAGGCCCATGACCCGCCCAGTCACAGCGCGGTAGGCCTCGGCGACCAGTTCGTCCTTACCCGAATAATGGTGACTGATCAGCCCTACCGACACCCCTGCCTCGGCGGAGATCTTGCGGATCGACGCGCCCTGGAAGCCATCGCGCTTGAGACAGGCCAGGGTCGCCTGGACCAGGATGGCCTTGCGCTCTTCGGGTGCCATGCGGTTGTAGCGGGCTTCCTGGGTCATGCGGATTCTCGTCGCGGCGGGTTGGACTGAACGACTGTACAACAAGGCGCAGCGCGTGATAAACCCTGTGCTCCGGCCAATAACAAGAATCCCAGCCATGTCCGACCTGATCACCTGCAGCCTCGACCAGGGTTTACTGACCCTGACCTTCAACCGCCCCGACAAGCTCAACGCGCTAAGCAGCGCGATGTACAGCGAGCTGGACCGCCATCTGCAGGCGGCCAGCGAAGACCCGGCCGTCGAGGTGATGCTGCTGACCGGCGGCACGGCGTGCTTCAGCGCCGGCAATGACCTGCGCGACTTTCTCGACACCCCCCCACGTGATCTGGACAGCCCGGTGTTTCGCATGATGCGCACCGTGCTGGCACTGGACAAGCCGCTGCTCGCCGCCGTCAACGGCCCCGCCATCGGCATCGGCTGCACCCTGTTGCTGCACTGCGACCAGGTGCTGGTCAGTCGATCGGCGAAACTGCGCATGCCCTTCACGCCCTTGGGCGTGTGCCCGGAATTCGGCTCGAGCCTGCTGCTGCCACGCCTGCTCGGGCATCAGCGGGCGGCGCGATTGCTGCTGGCCAACGAGTTGCTCAGCGGCGAACAGGCACTGGCCTGGGGCCTGGCCAATGAGCTGCATGACGACGGCGAACAGTGCCTGGCGGCCGCGGTAGCGCTTGCCCGACGCTTGCAGGCCATGCCGCAGCAGGCCTTGCGCATCAGCAAACGCCTGCTCAAGGATGGGCAGCGACGGGAGCTGGAAGAGACCGTGCGGCGCGAGGGCGAACTGTTTATCCAGTGCCTGGCCAGCGATGAAGCCCGGGCGGCGTTGCAGGCGTTGGTCAACCAGTAGCAGAGCACACCGATCTCGGTGTAGGAGCGGCCTTGTGCCGCGATCGGGCGCGAAGCGGCCGCAAACTCGGCAACCGAGGTTTTCCTGATAGATCTCGGCGCCTGGTTTTACGGCCGCTTCGCGCCCGATCGCGGCACAAGGCCGCTCCCACAGGGGTTGGACTGGCCTCTAGATTTTGAACAAGACGCTTGCTCCTGCACACAAAGGAGCAGGCTGCGGTGGATAGAAGCATTTCGCCACCAGTCATTCCTCTGTCATCTTGCTGTCTTATTTTTGCTGCACCACAGGGCCCGGGAACAACACAACGTGAACCGCCGCTCCCCCTCGCCTGCAGGCTTGTTGCCCCTGCTGCTGCTGATGCTGTGCACCGTCACCCTGGCCTTTCTCTGGGGGCTGCATTTCACGCAAAAGGCCGCCGCCCGTCATGATGCCCTGGCGGCCAAGGCCGCCGAGCACCTGAACCTGGCCAGCATCGTCGGCGAAAGCCTGCGCCAACTGGTCGATCGGGCCCAGGCCGTAGGGCGTGTCACTCAGGATGACCTGCTCAACATGCGCCAGGGCAACCTCAGCCTGGCGCGGCTGCTGGCCGAAGACCCCGTGTTCAAGCGCATGGGCCTGTACGACCAGCAGGGTCGTCTGGTCTCTGCCAGCCCTATCGACGAGGCCCAGCAACTGCCGGAAGACTGGCTCAAGCAGCTCAAGCAGCATGTCGCGCGCCATGGTTTCAAGCCCTTCATGCCCCAGATCGCCCCCGACAACGCCCCCAACGCCTTGCCAAAATGGCGCCTGCCCTTCCTGCTGCCGCTGACCGACCTGAGCGGCCGCGAGATCGACAACATCCTCGTGGTACAGCTGGACATCGGCTACCTGGCGGTGCTCTTCCAGCACATCGACCTGGGTCACAGCGGCCTGTTGCGCCTGCTCCAGGCGGACGGCCAGGAGCGCGTACGCATCGACAGTAGCGGCGTGGTGGTGGCCGCCGAGTCGCTGGAACCGGAACTGCCCAGCGGCAACAGCGATGCGGGACAGTTCACCCAGTACACCTACGCCAGCACCTACCAGAGCCTGTACCGCCGGGTCGCCGACCGCGGCTTCAGCGTGGTGGTCAGCCAGCGTCATGACGAGATTCTAGCGCTCACCACCCTCGCCTACGACCGCCAGTTCTGGCTGAACCTGTGCATGACCTTGCTCATCCTCGGCGGCCTGTTCTGGAGCCTGCGCCTGCTGCGCAAGCGTCAGGAAGCCTTCAGCGAGCTGGAGCAGACGCAACAGGTCAACCAGCAGTTGATCGGGCGCCTGGAGGATGAACACCGACGCAGCAGCCACGCCGCCGCCACCGACCACCTCAGCGGCCTGCACAACCGCCGCCAGTTCGTCGAAGTCGCCGCCCAGGCCCTCGCGCGCCAGCGCGCCCGGCGTCGCCTGACGGCGATCCTGTTCATCGACATGGACCGTTTCAAGTCGATCAACGATTCACTCGGCCACAAGATCGGCGACCTGTTGCTGCAAGCCGTCGCCGGGCGCATCCAGCGCATGCTCGAACCCGAAGACGAAGCCTCGCGCTTCGGCGGCGATGAATTCGTGGTGCTGTTGGCCGGCAACCGCAGCGAGGAACAGATCGACGCCTGGGTCCGCGCGCTGGTGGTCAAGCTGTCCGCGACCTACGCCCTGGACGGCAAGGAAGTCAACACCAGCCCCAGTGTCGGGGTGAGCATCGCCCCGCGCGATGACCAGGAAATCGACAGCCTGATCCGCTGTGCGGACGCGGCGATGTACTCGGCCAAGCAGGCAGGGCGTGCGCAGTACCGCTTCTTCGACCCTTCGCTGAACCTGCCCGACATCCAGGCCTTCGCCCTCGAACAAGCCTTCGGCAGCGCCCTGGCCGAGCACCAGTTCGTGCTTCACTTCCAGCCGCAGATTCGTCTCGACACCCTGCAGGTACTGGGCTACGAGGCACTGGTGCGCTGGGAGCATCCCGAGTTCGGCCTGCTCTACCCGGACCGTTTCATCGGCATGGCCGAGCGCAGCGGCTTCATCGTCGAGCTGGGCTGGGAGGTGCTGCGTCTGGCCTGCGAGGCGTTGGCGAGTTGGCAGGCCCAGGGCCGTGATACGCGCCTGGCGGTGAATGTCTCGGCGCTGCAACTGCGCCAGGCCGACTTCAGCGAGCGCTTGCTTGAAAGCCTGGCGCAGCATGCCATCGACGCACGGCACCTGGAGCTGGAGATCACCGAAACCACCGTGCTCGACCCCGAAGGCACAGCCCTTGAGCACCTGCACCGGCTGCGCGCGGCCGGTATCGGCATCAGCCTCGACGACTTCGGTCGTGGCTACGCGGGCTTCGCCCACCTGCAGGCGCTGCCGCTGTCGAAGCTGAAGATCGACCGCGCCCTGATCGCGCCGCTGTGCAACAGCCATGACGACAGCCCGATCGTCTCCTCGACCATCATCCTGGCCAAGCGCCTGGGCCTGGAGGTGGTGGCCGAGGGCGTGGAGACCCGCGAGCAGTTGGTGTGCCTGAAGCTCGCCGGTTGCGACATTGCCCAGGGCTATCACTTCAGCCGTCCGCTGTCGCCGGCACAACTGCGCGACTACCCGCCCTTCAATGCCCTTGAGGAGAAATCATGCGTGCATTGAAAGCACTGACACTGCTGGCCCTGATGCTGCCAGCGGTCGCCGCGCGGGCCGACTGTGCGCCCCGCAGCCTGCGCCTGGCGGTGATCCCGCTCAAGGGCGCCGAGGCGATGCTGCGCGAGAACCAGCCACTGTTGCAGCGCCTGAGCGAGGCCACGGGCGTGCCGGTGGAGCTGGTGGTCGCGCCCTCCTACGAGGGCGTGGTCGATGCCATCGTCTCCGGCGGCGCCGACATCGCCCGGCTGGGGCCGGCCTCCTATGTACTGGCGCACCGTCGCGACCCGCAGGTCGAGGCCTTCGCCACCTTCACCCTGAGCGCCGGGCCCTATACCCCGGCCGGCAACCACTACCAGGCATTACTGCTCACCCGCAGCCCGGGGCCTGCGGACCTGACGGCACTACGCGGCAAGCGCGTGGCACTGAGCGACCCGGCCAGCACCTCCGGCGGCCTGGTACCGAGCGTCGAGTTCGCAGCGCAGGTGACCACGCCCTTGCAGCGCTACTTCGGTGCGCTGGTGTACGCCGGCACCCATGACAAGGCGCTGCAGGCCCTGCTGGAAGGGCGCGTCGATGCCGCCTTCGTCGCCAGCGAGCGCGCCGACGCCTACCTTGCCAGCCACGCCATCGACCCCGCAGGGCTCCAGGTGCTGTGGCGTTCGGCGCCGATCTACTACGACCCCTACGTGTTCCGCGCCAACCTGTGCCCGGCGCTCAAGGCGCGCATTCGCCAGGCCATGCTCGACGACCCCGAAGCCCTCGCCGCCTTCGCCCACTCCCAGGACGCCAGCGGCCTGGTTGCGGTCAGCCATGCCGAGTATGCCGCGCTTGAGCGGATGATGGACGCCGCGCTGGAGCCACGCTGAAAGATTCAACTTTCGCCAGTGTCCGGCGTCCAAGCAATGACACCACAGTCATTGCGGAGGTTGTTCATGGCGATTCGCGCCACCTTGCTGGTTTCCTGCCTGGCCCTGGCGCTGGGCGGTTGCGTCGGCTCCTCGGCGGACAAGCCGCCACCCAAGACCATGCCGGTCAATCTCGAGCAGTACCAGGGCAAATGGTACGAACTGGCACGCCTGCCGATGTTCTTCCAACGTGACTGCGTGCAGTCCGAGGCCAATTACCAGCTGCGCGAAGATGGCCAGGTCGATGTCACCAACCGCTGCCGAGACGAAGACGGCGAGTGGCAGGAGGCGACCGGTATCGCTCAACTGCAGCAACCCGGCCAGACCGACAAGCTGTGGGTGAGGTTCGACAACTGGTTCAGCAAACTGGCGCCGGACACCGCCAAGGGCGAATACTGGGTGCTGTACCACGATCCGGACTACCGCGTGGCCGTGGTCGGCCATCCGAACCGCGAGTACCTGTGGCTGCTGTCGCGCACGCCTACGGTGAGCGAACGCACGCGCAACCAGCTGCTCGAAGTGGCCCGCCAGCGCGGCTACGATACTCGCGAGCTGATCTGGCGCCAGCCCGACTGATATCTGCGGCTCAACGCAGGTCCTGGGTCACCTGCCCGACCGCCTGCACCACGCGGCGTGCGCCTTCCTGAATATCGGTGATGGCGCTGCCCGCCTGGCCTGCCAGGGTCAGCCCGACCCCCGCCTGCTCCCGGCTGTGTTCGATCTCCACCACCGCTTGATCGGCCAATTGCTGGTTACGCGCCACCACCGCGACGATCTCTTCGGTCGCCGCGCTGGTGCGCGCTGCAAGCTGGCGCACCTCGTCGGCGACCACGGCAAACCCGCGCCCCTGCTCGCCCGCACGGGCCGCTTCGATGGCAGCGTTGAGCGCCAGCAAGTTGGTCTGCGAGGCGATGCTGCCGATGGTCTGCACGATCGAGCTGATGACCAGCGACTGCTTGCCCAGGGCCTCGATGGTGGTCGATGCGCTGTGCATCTGATCGGCCACCGCCTGCATCGTCTGCACCGCTTCCTGCACCACGCTCGCCCCCTCGCGGGCACTGATGTCGGTGTTGCGCGACACCTCCAGGGCCATTTGCGCAGCGCGGCGGATATCGTCCTCCTTGCGCACCTGGTCGGTGATCACCGAGGCGAACTTGATCACCCGGCTGATCTTGCCCTCGGCGTCGTAGACCGGGTTGTAGCTGGCCTCCAGCCAGACTTCCTGCCCCCGGCTGTCCAATCGGCGGAAGCGCCCGGCGACATAGCGCCCGCTGTTGAGGGTCTTCCAGAACTCCTGGTAGGCGGGAGCTGCAGCCTCTTCCTTCGGACAAAACAGGCGATGGTGCTGGCCGACCAGTTGCGTGAGCGAATAGCCCATGGTGCCGAGGAACTTTTCGTTGGCCGTGAGGATATTGCCTGCCAGGTCGAACTGGATCACCGCAGTGGAACGCAAGAGCGCATCGACGAATGCACCGTTCTCACGGCTCTTGTCGATCTGTGCCGTGACCTCGCTGCCGTAGCCCTGTACGTAATCCAGACGGCCATCGTCGCCGCGCACCGGTAGCCAGGTCAGGTGCAGCCAGATCAATCGGCCTTCGCGGGTGAGGAAGCGGTAATCGTCACGAATCGGCTCGAAGCGTGACAGCGCCTCGTTGAAGCGCCGATAGCACGGCAGAGCGGTCACGTACCCCGGCACCACATCAGCCAGGGCCTGGCCGATCAAGGCGCCATGCGGATGCCCCAGCGCAGCCGAACAGGCTTCGTTACAGGCGCTGATCCGGCGCTCGGCGTCCAGGCGCAGCGCCAGGTTGCCTCGTTCCATTGGGTCGAGCAGCGCGCGCAGGCGTTTGACCTCGGCTTCGCTTGCCGCGAGCCGAGCTTTGATTTTGCGATCGAACATGGGACACCTTGCAAACAGTTGTGTGGTAGAGCACGCACGCATCCTGCAAGCCAGCTTCCCTGGTGGCCGTCAGGCCCCGACTTCCGGGGGCCCGTCACTTTCAAAGGAGAATGTGATGCAGCATCTCAGGAAAGACCGAGCGCCGCTATCAAAGTGCTATTAGCCGTTACAAAATAACGTTTTGATCCGATGAACGGTCGTGTGCTATTGGGGGGATGGGGGGCTAGAGGAGGTTGGCTGGAAGGGGGGTTGGAGCTGGAAGGTGCTCGCCCCCACACAAAACCCTCGAAAGAGATGACTCCTACACCCCGCGCGCCAACCGCCACAACCGTGCGATATCCCCCGCCCGCCCCTCGAGCAGCGCCCCGGCCTCGGCACAAGCGCGCTCAAGTGTCATCGGCCCGCTGGTCACGGCGAACGCAGCATCGATGCCATGGGCATACAACGCCTCGTAGCCCTCCCCCAAGGTCCCGGCAATCACCACCACCGGCACACCGTGACGCTTGGCCACGCGGGCCACGCCCATCGGGGTCTTGCCGCGCAGGGTCTGGGCATCGAAACGGCCTTCGCCGGTGATCACCAGGTCCGCGCCCTGCACCAGCCCGTCCAACCCGGCGAGCTCCGCCACCACTTCAACCCCAGGACGAAAACACGCGCCCATGAAGGCCTTGGCCGCAAAGCCCATGCCGCCCGCCGCACCGCAACCGGGCGATTCACGCAGGTCTTCACCCAGCAACTGCGCGCAATGATCAGCGAAATGCCCCAGTGCCTGGTCCAGCTGCAATACCTGCTCGGGCGTTGCGCCCTTCTGCGGACCGAAGATCGCCGAGGCACCATTGACCCCACACAAGGGGTTGTCGACATCCGCCGCCACCTCGAACTGCACCTCGGCCAGGCGCGGATCGAGGTCGCTGGCGTCGATGCGTGCCAGTTGCGCCAGGGCCAGGCCGCCCTCGGCCAGTGCCTGGCCTTCGCGGTCCAGCAAGCGCAGACCCAAGGCCCGCAGCATGCCGCTGCCAGCGTCGTTGGTGGCGCTGCCGCCGATGGCGAGCACGATGCGCTGCGCACCTGCCGCCAGGGCTGCGGCAATCAGCTCGCCGGTGCCCCAGGTACTGCTGCGACAGGCATCGCGCTGTGCGCTGGGCAGCAACTGGATGCCACTGGCCTGGGCCATCTCTATCACCGCGGTGCGGCTCTGCGCCAACCAGCCCCAGCTAGCCTCCACTGGCGCCCCCAGCGGCCCGCGCACCACCTGGCGGCGCTGCTCGCCCTCGGTGGCCGCGACGATCGCCTCCATGGTGCCCTCACCGCCATCGGCCATCGGGCACTCGATTCGCTCCGCCTCGGGCCAGACCTTGGCCAGCCCGGCACTGATCGCCCGGGCGACACCGGCGGCATCGAGGCTGTCCTTGAACGAATCGGGGGCGATGACGACTTTCATGGGGAATCTCCTGGTCCTGTTAGCCCGCATGCTGACAGCTGCGTGCCAGAGCGGCCTCGGTCGGATGCACAAAACACCCGGCCGGTTGTTTGGGCAAATGCCACTGCCCGGATCAAGACTCACTCGGCGGGTAGCAGTTGCAAGCCCAGGTACAGGCTCAGCATCCCTTCCAGACGCAGCGGATCCACCTCGCCCAGTTCAGCGATTCGCTCCAGTCGATAACGCAGGCTGTTGCGATGGATCCCCAAGGCATCGGCGCATGCCTGGCTCTGTCCGTCATGGGCGCACCAGGCACGCAAGGTGGCGAGCAATTGGCCGCTGGCATCCTTGGCGCGGATGCGTTGCAGCGGTTCGAGCAACTCGTCCAGGGCATCATCGTTGCGGTGGCGCCAGAGCAACGCCGGCAAGCGATAGCGCGACAAACTCAACACGCGCTCGCCGGGCACTACCTCGCGGCCATACGCCAACAGGTCGCGGACCCGACGGTAACCTCGTCGCAGTTGTTCCAGGCTCTGCGCCACACTGCCCAGGGCCAGGCGCTGGACCTGCCAGCCATGGCGCTGCAAGCGTTCGATCAGACGCACCTCATCCAGTGCCACGCTTGCCGGACGGCACCAGAGCAACGATTGACGCGCCGGGCTTACGCACCAGCTGTCGGGGTAGCGGCTGGTCAGCCAGGCCGACAGCGCTTCGCCCGGTGGCCCAGCCTCCAGTTCGAACAGGCAAGGCACCCTAGGCAGTTGCGGCTTGAGCCCCAGTTGCCGGGCTTCGTCCACCAGCCGGGGGGACTCGCCACTGCCACCGAGCAGCAGCGCCAGCAGATCGTCGCAGCGCTGCCGGCGCCACTGTTGCTCGATCTGCAGGTGACGCTGGGCCAGGAGCATCTCGGCGGTCATGCGCACCAGCTCGGCGTAGGTGCGCAGTTGCTGCGGATCGCCGGTCAGGCCGAGCACGCCGATCAATCGGTCGTCGAGCATCAACGGCAGGTTCACCCCTGGCTGCACGCCCTTGAGACATTTGGCCGCCTCGCTGTCGAGTTCGACGATGCGCCCATTGGCCAGGACCAGTTGCGCCCCCTCATGGCGGGTATTGATGCGCTCTGGCTCGCCGCTGCCCAGGATCAGGCCCTGGCTGTCCATGACGTTGACGTTGCACGGCAGGATCGCCATCGCCCGGTCGACGATATCCTGGGCCAGGTCGTGGTCAAGCTCGAACATGTGGGTTCCTTGCAGTGGCAGACTTTGTTCCGCAGCACAGCCGTGCGTGCCCTACGCTGTGCAAAAGCACAAAGACAGCGGCGCCCTGCTCGCCGAGACTCGTTTCAGGCGAGCGCCGGAACAGGCGCCGCGTGACAACCATAACAACAGAGAATTTCATCATGGCACACAGCCCTGCCCCTGACCAAGGCCAAGACCCCAGCCGCAATGCGCTGTACCGGCGCATCACCCTGCGGTTGATCCCCTTCATTTTCATCTGCTACCTGTTCAACTACCTGGACCGCGTCAACGTCGGCTTCGCCAAGTTGCAGATGCTCGACGCGCTGAAGTTCAGCGAGACCATCTACGGCCTGGGCGCCGGGATCTTCTTCATCGGCTACGTGCTCTGCGGCCTGCCCAGCAACCTGGCGCTCAACCGCTTCGGCCCACGGCGCTGGATCGCGGTGATGATGATCGCCTGGGGCACGCTCTCGACCTGCCTGCTGTTCGTCACCACGCCGATGGAGTTCTACGTGCTGCGCCTGTTCACCGGCGCCGCCGAAGCCGGCTTCTTCCCCGGTGTGGTCCTGTATCTCTCGCGCTGGTTCCCGGCTGACCGCCGCGGCCGCATCATGGCCCTGTTCATGTCGGCGATACCGGTCTCGGGCCTGCTCGGCGGGCCGTTCTCCGGCTGGATTCTCGACCACTTCGCCGCCGGCCAGCACGGTCTGGCGGGCTGGCAGTGGATGTTCCTGATCCAGGGCTTGCCGACCGTGGTGCTGGGCATCCTCGCGGTGTTCCTGCTCAGCGATGGCTACCAGAAGGCCGCCTGGTTGTCGGACAGCGAGCGCCAACTGATCGCCAGGGACCTCGCCGCCGATGCCGCGAGCAAGCCGAGCACCACCGGCGACAGCGTGTGGGCCGTGCTGACCAACCCGCTGATCTGGACCTTCGGCTTCGTCTATTTCTGCATCCAGAGCGGCGTCTATGCGATCAACTTCTGGCTGCCATCGATCATCAAGAACCTGGGCTTCGACAGCCCGCTGCTGATCGGCTGGCTGAGTGCGATCCCCTACCTGCTGGCCGGTGTGTTCATGATCATCGTCGGTCGCTCGGCGGACCTGCGCAACGAACGCCGCTGGCACTTGGTAGTGCCGATGCTGATGGGCGCCATCGGCCTGCTGATCGCGGTCAACTTCGCCAGCAACCCAACCGTGGCCATCCTGGGCCTGTCCATCGCCACCATGGGCGCCCTGACCGGCCTGCCGATGTTCTGGCCGATGCCGACCGCGCTGCTCAGCGCCAGTGCGGCCGTCGCGGGCCTGGCGATCATCAACTCGGTGGGCCAGATGGCTGGCTTCCTGAGCCCGTACCTGGTTGGTTTCATCAAGGACCAGACCGGCTCGACCGACGCTGCGCTGTACTCGTTGGCCGGAGTGATCGTGCTGGGCAGCCTGGTGGCCCTGCGCGTGTCGCGCGCCGGGGCACTGAACGCCGCACGAGCCAACTGACGCCTGGAGGCGCGGGCTTGCCCCGCGCCTGCCGCAACGGCATGTGCGCTCAGGGCGCCGCAGTCACCGCAACACCCTTGGCCTGTTCAGGGGTCACCACCTGGCTGAGGTCGATGTGACGAAAGTCCGGCTTGGCGCCCAGCCGCGCGTTGAAGCGCACGTTAAAGGTGAACGGGTCGTCGGTCGGCACATCCAGCGCCTGGCCGTAGATACGGGTGACGGCTGCGGCGTCATAGCCCAGCAGCTTGAGCAGCGTCGGATAGATGTTGTAGTGGCTGGAGGCGTTGCGGTTCTGTGGCAGGTGAGCCTGCCAGTCCAGGGCCTTGACGCCCGCGCCCTGGATCACCACCAGCGGTACCAGCCCCTCCTCCATCACCGGGTCGCTGTCGCAGTGGGTGTTCAGGCCCGGATTGCCGCGCTCATGCAGGTCCTGGCCATGGTCGGAGGTGTAGATCAGCACCGCCTGGCTCAGATCGGCCTCGGCGAACAGACGGCGGAAGAACTCGCCCACGTTCCAGCCCAGCGTATTGCGGTACGCGTTGCGATACAGCACCCAGTCTTCGGGGCGGCCATCGAAGCCGTCGCGGGTGCCGGTGTCGGCCACATCGGCGAAATGCCCACGCGGCAATGCCGGCTGGTAGGTCAGGAAGGCGTCGGGGTACTTGTCATGCACCGGGAAATGCGCGCCAACCTTGTTGATCACGATCAGTTGCGCCTGGTCATCCTTGAGCAGGCTGACCAGTTGCTCCAGCGCCGCCATGTCGCGCTGCACCACGGGGGTGTCGTCGAACTGGACGAAGCGGTCGATGTTTTGCTTCTCGGTTTCGTCCATCAGGTTCTGCAGATTGCCGCCGGTGCGCTGGGCATCGATGTACACCGTGCCCAGCCCTGCTCGCTTGGCGTATTGCCAGATCGACGGCTGGGTCGAATTGATGCGCAGGTAATCGCTGCGGGTGCCGCCGTAACGCAAGGTGACGTTGGTGTCGGCGCTGCAGTTGGCCACCGAGGCCGCGTAGCCGTAGTTGACGATACTCACCCCTGGGTGCGGCTGCAGCAGGTGAGTCGCCACGCCGGCAGGGGTGTTGAGGTCCAGGTAGTTGCCCGAAATGCTCTCGTCGATGATCAGCACGATATCGCGCGCCATCGGCTTGCCGGACTGCGCCAGGCTCACCGGCTCGCGTGGGCCGACACGGTCATGCAGCGCCTCGTAGCCGAACAGGCTCACATAAGCCAAGGGTGTGTACATCACCGGAAGGCCGCGGGCACCCTCGCCAGCGCGGATGAACAGCACGCCGATCAGCAACGCCAGCGCCAGAAATGGCGCGACAACGGGCACCAGGCGCGGCAGGCGCAGCACAGCGCCCGGGCGCAAGCCCACACCCAACAGCACCAGCAGCGCGTTGAACGCCGCCAAGGTGATCGCATAGTGGTACTGCTGTAGCGCTTCCTGGATGAAGCCACCGGCATACACCATGGACACGAACGCACTGTAGGTGAGGTAGGAATGGGTGATTCGCATATAAGCATCGAAGAACAGCGCACTCACCGCAAAAGCCAACGCCAGCACCCAGCGCAGCCAACCTGGGCGAATCCACGCCGCCAGCAGCAACCCCACCACCAGCACCCCCGCCACGCCCAGGTAAAGCAGCAAAGGCAGGCCAAGACCCAGCGCTTCTATCCGCTCCCGGTAATAGCCATGAAAGCTCGCCAGGTAGAGGAACAACAGGGCCAGCTTGATCCATCCGCGCATGATTCGACCACTCCGGTCATGGGTTTTCATTCAAACCGTAGCAGTCTTGAAACAAATCACAAGCCGGAAAAGTCAATTTTCCGACGGTATCTCAACGCCATATTCTGGCGCAAAAAACGTATCGCGGTTGAGACGCTCTATCGTCACGACCCCGCATTATTCGTGGCCTGCAACCGTTCATCGGCTCATCGAACGGCCAAATGCCAGTAGCTTTCAACGCTAAACCCCGGATTGGCAAAGGGTTGGTGGCCAATGGCCGTTTTGTTTAGCGTCTGTAAATGCGACGAAACATGCCATTGGTTTGACGCACTTCCCGCGAGCTGAGCTATACAGAAATCACACCACTGTTTCATACCCCTTACTCATCCATACGAGGCACGCCGACATGGACGTGAGCGTTTTTGGCACTGGCTACGTAGGACTGGTACAAGCGGCGGCACTTGCCGACGTCGGCCACCGGGTCCTGTGCGTGGACGTGGATGCCCACAAGATCAACCAACTGCGTCAGGGCGTCCCACCGATCAGCGAGCCGGGCCTGTCGGGCCTGCTGGAAGACAACATCAAGGAAGGTCGCCTGCTGTTCAGCACCCAGGCCAGCGATGCGGTCAGCCATGCCGAGCTGATCTTCATCGCCGTCGGCACCCCACCTGACGAGGACGGCTCGGCCGACCTGAGCCATGTGCTCAACGTCACCCGGCAGATTGCCGAGCTGATGGAGGCCGACCGCACCCTGATCGTCAAATCCACGGTACCGGTCGGCACCGCCGACCAGGTCGTGACCCTGGCCCGCGATGAACTGCAGCGCCTGGGCAAGGGCCATTTGCAGGTGCGTGTGGTGTCCAACCCCGAATTTCTCAAGGAAGGCAGCGCCCTGGCCGACTGCATGCGCCCCGACCGGATCATCGTCGGCACCCATGACGAGGTCGCCCATGACCAGCTTGCCGAGCTTTACGCGCCCTTCTGCCGCAACCACGAAAAGCTGATGTTCATGGACAACCGCAGTGCCGAGCTGACCAAGTACGCCGCCAACGCCATGCTCGCCACGCGCATCAGTTTCATGAACGAACTGGCCAACCTCAGCGAACACCTGGGGGCCGACATCGAAGCGGTGCGCCGCGGCATCGGGTCGGACCCACGCATCGGCTACCACTTCATCTACCCCGGCTGCGGTTTCGGTGGTTCGTGCTTCCCCAAGGACATCAAGGCGCTGCTGCACACCGCCGAGCACAGCGGCATGCCCCTGCGCCTGTTGCAGAGCGTCAACGAAGTCAACGACCAGCAGCGGCGCATCCTGTTCGCCAAGCTCAAGCAGCGCCTGGGCGGACTGCGCGGCAAGTCCATCGCCCTGTGGGGCCTGGCCTTCAAGCCCAATACCGACGACATGCGCGAAGCACCGAGCCGCTACCTGATGGAAGCGCTGTGGGACGAAGGCGCCACGGTGCGAGCCTATGATCCCGAAGCGATGGACGAATGCCGACGCCTGTACGGCTACCGAGACGACCTGCAACTGTGCGCCACCCGCGACGACACCTTGCAGGACGCCGACGCCCTGGTGATCTGCACCGAATGGAAGAACTTTCGCGTGGTGGATTTCTCGCTGCTGGCCAGCAAGCTGCGCGCACGGGTGATCATCGATGGCCGCAACCTGTACAACCCCGAGCAGGTCGCCGCCCACGGCCTGCACTACAGCGGCATCGGCCTGCGCCAGGTCGCGCCCGACCAGAGCGCCCCGCAGGTCGGCGCGCCATGAAAGTGCTGGTCACCGGCGCGGCCGGTTTCATCGGTGCCCACACCTGCCTGCGCCTGCTGCGCGACGGTCATGAGGTGCTGGGCCTGGACAACTTCAACGACTATTACGATCCGTCGCTCAAACATGCTCGCGTGCACTGGGTGCGTCAGAACGTCGGTGACTTCCCCCTGCACTGCCTGGACCTTGCCGACCGCGACGCCATGGCCCGGCTGTTCGCCGAGGAGCGCCCCGAGGGGGTGGTGCACCTGGCTGCGCAAGCCGGTGTGCGCTACTCGCTGCAGAATCCCCAGGCTTACCTGGACAGCAACCTGGCGGGCTTCCTGAACATTCTCGAAGGCTGCCGGCGCCACCCGGTGCAGCACCTGCTGTACGCCTCGTCCAGCTCAGTGTATGGCGCCAACCAGCGCACGCCATACCGGGTGCAGGATGCAGTCGATCATCCGCTGTCGCTGTACGCCGCCACCAAGAAAGCCAACGAGGCCATGGCGCACAGCTACAGCCATCTGTTCGGCATCCCTTGCAGCGGCCTGCGCTTCTTTACCGTCTATGGCCCCTGGGGCCGCCCGGACATGTCGCCGATGCAGTTCGCCCGTGCCATCAGCGAAGGCCGGCCGATCCAGCTGTTCAACCATGGTCGGCACCAGCGCGACTTCACCTACATCGACGACATCGTCGAAAGCCTGGCGCGGCTGCTGCCCTACCCGCCCCGCGCCGATGCGCAGTGGGATGCCTTCAGCCCCGACGCGGCCAGCAGCGCAGCGCCCTGGCGCCTGTTCAACATCGGCGGCCAACGCCCGGTGGAACTGCTCGACTACCTGGCCCTGCTGGAAAAACACCTGGGGCGCGATGCGGTGATCGAGTTGCTGCCGCTGCAACCAGGCGATGTGCTGGCCACCTGTGCCGATGCCAGCGCCTTGGCCCGGGTCACCGGCTTTACCCCAACGATTTCCCTTGATGAAGGGCTCGGGCGATTCGTCGCCTGGTTCAAGCACTACTACTCGCACGGCGCCACAGATGGCGAACCTGCAGGCGAGCAGCCGAAACAACGGAGGGTGATATGACAGGACAACCGAAAAGCGCCCAGCTGCAGGCGCTGTACCAGGATAAACGCATGGATCCGGCGCACCGCCAGCGCATCGATGCCGCCATCCACATGCAAGGCCGTGGCTGGATGACCGGGCGGGTCGGCGGGCGCCCTTGGACGCTGTCGCGGACCAACCGCGTGCTGTCATGCCTGGCGGCGCTGAACCTGCTGCTGTTGCTGTCGCCGGTATTCCTGGCATTGGCGGTGATGATCAAGAAGTCCAGCCCGGGCCCGGTGTTCTTCGTTCAGAAACGCACCGGCTACCGCGGCCGCCTGTTCGGCATGTTCAAGTTCCGCACCATGGTCGCCAACGCCGAGGCGCTGAAAGATTCGGTACGCCACCTGAACAAGCACGGCGCCGACTCCATCGATTTCAAGATCGACAAGGACCCGCGCATCACCTCGGTGGGCAGTTGGCTGCGGCGCAGCAGCCTGGACGAGCTGCCCAACCTGATCAACGTGGTCACCGGCGACATGCGCCTGGTCGGCCCGCGCCCTACCTCGTTCAACGCCTACCGCTACAAGGATAACCACCTGGCACGGTTGTCGATCTACCCCGGCATGACCGGCCTCTGGCAGATCTCCGGACGCAGCAACATCGATTTCGACCAACGCGTAGAGCTTGACCTCAGCTACATCAACGAACAGAGCCTGCTGCTGGATCTGAAAATCCTGCTCAAGACCCCGTTCAAGGTTTTCACTGGCCACGGAGCAAGTTGAGATGGACGGTTCCACTTCTAGAAGCCTGAGTATCGCCAACCCGAGCGAGACCAACCTGACCGCCACTGTCCTCGACCTCGACCAGCGCACCCTGCTGCTGACCGCGGCCAACACCGGAACCGGCACCAGCACCAGCGCCCTGGCCTTCGCCAGCCAGCTGGCGCTGATGAGCGCGGGTGCGGTGCTGCTGATCGACGGCAGTTCCAGCAGCAATGGCCTGAGCCAGCAACTGGGGCTGAACAAGCTGCGCGGCTACACCGACCTGTTGTTCGACGAGGACACTCCACCCTTGGCGCAGGACTGCGTGGTGCACCTGTCCGACCAACCATTCGACGTGCTCCCGGCGGGCACCTGGAAGCGCGGACGCGACCGCCTCGACCCCGAACGCCTGCGCATCCTGTTGCGCCAGTTCGCCGCCCACTACCGCTTCGTGGTGATCGACGGCGAGGCCATCTATGCCAGCGCCGACAGCCTGGTGATCGGCACCCTGGTCGATGGCGTGATCCTGGTGGTGTGCGCCGAGGAAACCCGCTGGGAAGTGGCCCAGGCTGCCGCCCAACGGCTGACGCAAGCTGGCGCGCGGCTGATCGGCAGCGTGTTCAACAAGCGCAAGTACTACATGCCCAAGTGGCTGTACGACAACCTGTGAGAGGACGCACGCCATGATCGCCATGAGATACCCCTCGATTGCCCTGTGCGTGCTCGCCCTGGCCGGTTGCGCCAGCCAGGAAAGCCGCGAAATGCCGGTACAGATCCTGACCGCACCAGCGGCCGAGAGCCAGGCCACCGAAGTCGCCCGCCGCGAACAGGTGCTGCGGCCACAGGACGTGCTGGAAGTGATCTTCCACGTCAGCAACCGTTCTGCCGGGGTGTACCGCATCCAGTCCGGTGACACCCTGGACCTCAACTTCATGGCCGCCAGCGGCCTGAACGGCCAGCAGCTGGTGCAGCCCGACGGCAGCATCACCCTGCCATCCACCAACGCGTCGGTGCGCGTCGAGGGCCTGACCCCGAGCGAAGCGGAGAGCGCCATTCGTCAGGCCTACAACGACAAGCGCGTGTTCAAGCCCAACCGCGACCAGGTAACGGTGCGCGTGCTCAGCCCCATGACCGACGAGGTCAACCTGAAGAACGCCCTGAGCCACCCCGGCACCGGCATGAGCCGCGACATCACCGTGGGCAACGACGGTCGCGCGACCTTCCCGGAAATCGGCTCGGTGCCGCTGCAGGGCATGACCGTCAACCAGTTGCGTGACTACCTCAACGAGCGTTACGCCAGCCTGCCCGGGCGCATGAGCGTGGATGTACTGCTCAAGTCCACTGCCGCCAACGAGATCTACGTGCTCGGCGAAGTCGGCCAGCCGGGCGCCTTCCAGATCCGTCGTCCGGTGTCGGTGCTCGAGGCCCTGACCCTGGCCCGCGGCCCGACCCTGAAGGCCAAGCTCGGCTCGGTGGTGATCATGCGCCGCGAAGGCAACACCGTGCATGCAGTCAACTACGACGTCGACCAGGCCCTCTCCGGCGGTAGCCAGAAGCTCGCCTACCTGCAGCCCGAAGACATGCTCTATGTACCCAAGACCAAGCTTGCCAGCGCTGCCGAGCTGTCCCGGCAACTGGCTGACGTGGTGCTGTTCCAGGGCTTTGGCTTCAGCTTCAGCTACCGCGTCGACAACAAAGAAAGCAACGACTGACCAGGGGACGGACCATGACCACGCAACCGAAAGAAAACTATGTGCATGAGTTCTTCCGCATCTTCTTCGCCAACCGTCAATTGGTGAAACGGGTGTTCCTGATCTTCGCGGTGATCGCGGTGATTCTGCCGCTGGTGCTCAAGCAGAGCTTCGACATCACCGCCGAAGTCATCGTGCAATCGAAGAAGCTCTCGCAAAGTGATACCAGCTCCTCGCTGGCTCAGCAGGCGGACCAGTTCATCCCGCCGTCGCTGGCCGACATGGAGACCGAGAGCAACATCCTGCGCTCGCCCACGCTGATCCGCCAGACCATCAGCCAACTGCGCCAGGAAGGCCAGTACCAGGCCGAACCCGGTCTGCTGCGACGCACCGTGATCGACCCGCTGCGCCATGGCATCGTCGATCCGCTGCATCGCCTGCTGGGCAAGTCGGTGGCCGACGAGCGCGATACCCAACTCGACGAGCTCACCGATCAGGCGGTCAAGGACCTCAAGATCGAGACCCTGCCCGGCTCCAACGTCATCTCGGTCACCTACAGCGCCGATGACGCCCGCCTCGGCACCCTGTTCGTCGCCCGCCTGCTGGACAACTTCCTGAAGAACCGCCAGGACCTGCAGTCCAACGAGCTGCCCGAGACCTTCTACGAGCAGAAGAAACTGCACTACCAGGCTCGCCTGGGCGACCTCGAGGGCCAACGCCTGGCCCTGCTGACGGCGATCGGCTCGTCCGATCCGAAAGAAGAGATCACCTTCCGCCTCAATGCGATCAACACCGAGGAACAGGCACTCAACCTGCAGCGCGACCGCAAGCTGGAAAACCAGCAGTGGCTCGACTACCTGCAGAGCAGCCTGGCCGCGGCGAGCAAGGCGAAGATGGCCGACTATGCCTTCCCCTACACCTTCACCACCACGGTCGACAACGTCGCCTTCGAAGACCGCGAGATCAAGCAACTGGGCGAGCAGCTGACCACCCTGTTGGCCCGCTACAACGGCGATGCCACGGTGTTCCAGCCCGGGGCCGAGCAGATGGTCCTGGCACGCCAGCAGATCGCCCAGCTGCGCGGCCAGTTCCTCAAGATCGTCGAGAACCGTATCCGCGAACGCCAGCAGGACCTGGCCGTGACCCAGCAGGTGATCGACCAGAAGACCCAACGCATCGATGAATACAAGAACCGCATCACCGAGCTGCGCGAGACCCAGAGCAAGACCCGCCAGCTCGACACCGAGATCGATGCCCTGCACAAGGCTTTCTCCACCTACGCCCAGCGCTATGAGGAAAGCCGCGGCCAGGGCCTGCTCGATGGCAGCCAGTCCAACGCGCGGATCCTCAGCGCACCCTATGAGCCGGCCACCGCGTCGTTCCCAAAACCTGGCCTGATCATCCCGTTCGGCCTGGTCACCGGCCTGCTGCTGGCCATCGCGCTGGTCTACGTCAAGGAGTTCTTCGACCACCGCTTCAAGCACCCTGCACAAATCAGCCACGAGCTGGGCCTGCCGGTGCTGCTGGTGATCAACGACCAGACCCCGGCGCTGCCCAACCCGCACAAGTCGTGGTCGCTGCCTCGCCTGATGCACTGGGTGCGCAATTGAACGCTGCCGTGCCCGCTACCGGCCAGTTGATCCTGCATCTGCTCAGCAGCGGCGGATTCTACGGCGCCGAGCGCATGCTCCTGGACCACTGCCAGGCAACCCCTGGCAGGCACCGGGTGCTGTTCCTCGACGCGCCGCAGGATCTGGTGATGCGCTTTCGCGAAGCCGGCATCGACTGCCAGAGCTGCCATGGCCTGGGCGCACTGCTCAGGCAAGTGGCGGCCATGCGTGGCGAGCGGCCGTTGATCAACACCCACAACTTCAAGGGTATGGTCTTCGGCTGGCTGGCCGCGACCCTGTGGCGCCTGCCACTGGTGACCACCCAGCACGGCTTCACGCCGCGCAGCACCAAGCAGCGCTTCTACACCTGGCTGAGCCTGCAACTGTGCCGCACACCCACGGTGGCGACCGTGGTGTGCGTGGCCGAGAGCATTGCCCGCATCCACCGCCAGGCGGGTGTTCCAGCCAGCAAGTTGCAGGTGATCCCCAACGGTCTGCCGGAGCCTGTGGCATCTGTGCAATCTGCCCCTGTGGGAGCGGGCTTGTCCCGCGATGGCAGCACCGCAGTGCAGGGCACCGGCTGCGCCGGTAATCGCGGCACAAGGCCGCTCCCACAGGGTTCGCTGCAGGCCTCGACACCTGTGCATTGCGCAACCCCCACAGCCCCTGTGGGAGCGAGCTCGTCCCGCGATGCGAGCACCGCAGTGCAGGGCACCGGCTGCGCCGGTGATCGCGGTACAAGGCCGCTCCCACAGGGTTCGCTGCAGGCCTCGACACCTGTGCATTGCGCAACCCCCACGGCCCCTGTGGGAGCGGGCTCGTCCCGCGATGGCAACACCGCGGTACAGAGCCAGGGATCGCGCCAAGCCCCTTGGCTGGCAGGCTATGTCGGGCGGCTGTCCAGCGAAAAAGGCCCTGACCTGTTCCTCGACACCCTGATCCCGCTGTGCCAACGCCACCCGCACCTGCACGCGGTGATGCTCGGCGACGGCCCCGAACGCGCCACGCTGCAGGCGCGCATCGATGCCGCTGGATTGGCCGAGCGCATCACGCTGCCGGGGTTCCAGCGCGACATGCAAGCCTGGATGACCCGGCTGGATGCCCTGGTGATCAGCTCGCGCACCGAAGGCACGCCAATGATCCTGCTCGAAGCCATGCAGGACGGCGTACCGGTGGTGGCCTTCGGTGTCGGCGGCATTCCCGATGTGATCGAACACGGCCGCAGCGGATTGCTTGCCGCACCGCTGGCGGTCGATGAACTCGCTGCCCACCTGCAGGCGCTGCTGGGCGATCCGCAACAGGCTGAAGAACTGGTGGCCCGCGCCCGCCAGACCCAGCGCGAACGCTACCACCTGCCGACCCTGGCACAACGCTGGGCCCTGGTGTACCAGGGCACGGCCATGGAGGTTGTCGCATGATCATCCCCCTGTCGCTGGTGGGCCTGGTGGCCCTGCTGTCGCTGGGGCTGCTGGCCAGCCCCTACCCTTACCTGGCCCCTGGCGCCGTGGTCGGCCTGGCCGGTGCCTTGGTGCTGTACCGCAAGCCAGCCTGGGGCCTGCTGGCGATCGCCGCGCTGGTGCCGCTCGAAGGGCTGCTCAAGGACAGCATGGTCTCCGGCGCCAAGCTGATCGGCCTGGGCCTGGTGCTGATCCTCACCCTGCAACTGGCCGTGCGTCAGTTGCCGGCCGAGCGCCTGCGCAGCAACCAGTGGCGGTTGCTGATCCCGTTCATGGCCCTGTACCTGCTGAGCCTGTGGACCAGCGACAGCGTCGAGCTGTCGGTGCTGCACCTGCGTGAACTGCTGGTGGGGCTGGTGGTGTTCGTCATCACCCTGCTGGTGGGGCGCGACCTCAATCTGCCGATGCTGGCGCGGCTGATCACCGTCAGTGTCTGCGTGACCTGCCTGTTCGCCATCTTCTCCACCAAGTACCAGGAACAGGGCCGCGCCTCGGCCATGCTCGACCCCAACGCTTTCGCCCTGCTGATCACCATCGCCATGCCGCTGGGGTTGTGGCTGGCGATCAAGACCCGGCAGATTCCACTCAAGCTGTTCTGGGCCGGCTGCTGCCTGTTGCTGCTGGTGGGCATGACCAAGACCGAGTCGCGCTCAGGCCTGGTGGTGCTGCTGATCAGCCTGGGCATCGTGCTGTACAACTACCGCGAGCAACTGACACGGATCCGCCCGCGTCACCTGGGCTTCGCCATGCTCGGCCTGGCCATTGTCCTGCCGCTGGGCGCGGCCCTGATGCCGGCCGGCTACGCCGATCGCATCCAGTCGCTGATGCTGCTCAAGTCCGGGGTCAATGCGCACCAGGACGAATCCCTGGGCCGACGTGCCTCGTACCTGGTGGTGGGCAAGGAGATGATCAGCCACAGCCCGATGCTCGGCACCGGCCCCGGCACGTTCCCGCTGCACTATGCCGACACCGGTTTCTCCAAGGCCTTCGCCCCGGTCAACAGCAAGACCACCGACCTCTATCGTCGCGCCCACAACACCTACCTCGAGCTGTTCAGCGAGACCGGAGTGCCGGCGGGGCTGGCCTTCGTCGGCATGATCGCCCTGGCCCTGCGCAACTTCTGGCAGGCTCGCGCCGCCTGGCGTGCCACCGGCGAGCACGACAACGCCGACCTGATGACCCACCTGACCATGAGCATGCTGGCCATCGGGCTGTTCCTGATGTTCCTCAGTGCCCCCAGCCACAAGTACCTGTGGCTGATGCTGGCGCTGTCCAGCGTGCTGCTGCGCCAGGCCACCGCGTCGCGAGACGTGGAGGCGCGGCGATGAACCAGGTAAGCATCGTTATCCCGATGTTCAACGAAGCCCGGCATATCGGCCGCACCCTCGATGCCGCGCGCAAAGCCGCCCACTGCGCGGGTCTCGGCTGTGAGCTGATCGTGGTCGACAACGGCTCCAGCGACAACGGCCCTGCCATTGCCCGACAGCATGGTGCCCAGGTGCTGAGCCTGCCTGGCGTGGCCATCGGCGCCCTGCGCAACCAGGGCGCGCAGGTCAGCCACGGTGAGTGGCTGGCATTTCTGGATGCCGACATTGAAGTACCGGACAACTGGCTCGACCTGCTGCTGGGCCTGCAGCGCCGCGGTGAAGGCGACGTCTTCGCCCTCGACTGCGACACCCCGCGCCAGGCGCCATGGTTCGCCCACGCCTGGCAACGCCGCACCCTGCGCGCCGGGCAGACGGTACAGGACTGCACCTGGCTGCCCACCCCCAACCTGCTGATGCGCCGCACCTGGTTCGACCAGGTTGGCGGCTTCGATGAGCGCCTGCGCACCGGCGAAGACAAGGACTTCACCCTGCGCTTGCACGAAGCCGGCGCCCGTTTGCGCGTGCTACGCCAGCCGGTGGTCCTGCACTGGGGCTTCGAGGGCAGTTGGGGTGAGTGGCTGGGCAAGGAGATGTGGCGCCAGGGCAGCCACTTGCAACTGCTGCGCAGCCATGGCGTGAGCCTGCGCCTGCTGCGTTTCCCACTGCTGTCCGTGGGCGCCTGGGTACTCGACGTCATGGCGCTGTCGACGCTGCTCGAAGGTTTCCCCCATGTGGCCCTGGTGCTGCTGCTGATCAGCGCCCTGCCTGCCCTGGCGCTGAGCCTGCGCCAGAGCCTCAGGCACCACGACACGTTGCTGACCCTGCAGCTCTGGGGCCTGCACTGGCTGCGCCTGCACCTGGCCGGCGCTGCGTTCATCCTCAGCCTGTTCAACCGCACCGCAAGGAGGCCCGCCCGTGGCTGAGATCATCTTCTGGTTGTGCCTGCTGTTGCCGCTGTACGCCTGGGTCGGCTATCCCGTGCTGCTGACCCTGGCTGCACCGTTCTTCCCTGTGCGCACACCCGGTCCGCTAGCGCCGCAGCGGGTCAGCGTGGTGATCGCCGCGCACAACGAGGAGCGGCATATCGAAGCCAAGCTCGCCAGCGTGCTGGCCCAGGACTACCAGGCCGCCGAACTGCAGGTGGTGGTGGCCAGCGACGGCTCCAGCGACCGCACCGTGGCGCTGGCCCGCGCCGTGAACGATCCACGGGTACAGGTGCTGGACCTGCCGCGCCTGGGCAAGACCGGCGCGCTGAACACTGCGGTGAGCGTCTGCCGCGGCGATATCCTGGTGTTCACCGACGCTGACAACCAGTGGGCCGGCAACACCCTGGGCCTGCTGCTGGCGCCCTTCGCCGACGCAGATGTCGGCGGGACTGCCGGGCACATGATCATCCCCGACCCAGGCAAGGGCCTGAGCCTGGGCGACAGCCTGTATCGCCATTACGAAGCCTGGGTGCGCAAGGTCGAGAACCGCACCGGCTGCATGGTCTCGGCCGACGGCGCCCTGCTCGCCCTGCGCCGCCCGCTGTACCAGGCGATTCCCAAACAGGTCAACGACGACTTCTACATCAGCACCTGCGCCCCGGCCGCCGGCCAGCGCATCGTCTACGTGCCCGAGGCGGTCGTCCTCGACCAGGGCGTGGACGAGGCCGACAAGCAGTTCCGCCGTCGCCAACGCGTCACCGTCGGTGGCCTGCAGAGCCTGGCCGCGCGCAGCGAACTGCTCAACCCGATGCGTCACGGCCTGTACGCCATCGCCCTGATCAGCCACAAGCTGATCCGCCGCCTGGCGCCGGTGCTGTTGCTGCCGCTGCTGTTGGCCAACCTGTGGCTGGTGGGTGAATCGCCCTTCTACCACCTGACCCTGACCGCGCAACTGCTCGGCTATGCGGCCGCGATCGCCGGCCTGCTCGATGCTGGCCACCGCCTGCCCAGGCCATTCCGCCTGGCCGCCTTCGTGCTGGTGACGCTGGCGGGCATGAGTGTCGGCCTGTGGCAATTCCTGCGCGGGCACAGCTACAGCCAATGGAATCCCGACCAGAATCGATGAGCGATGGACATGCCGATCAAGACGACGATAAAACAGGCCAGTGGCTGGCTGTATTTCAAGTCGCCCAAGGGCCGCGCCGAATTGCGCGGCGCCGGGGTGATCCTCATGCTGCATCGAGTACTGGCCGATGATGCCAGCGCCACCTTGCCGCACCGCAACGAGCTGTGCGTCGGGCCGCGCGCCTTCGAAGGGCTGCTGCGCTGGCTACCGCGGCACTTCGACTGCGTCAGCCTCATGGACCTGCTCAAGGACCATGAGACACCCCGCAGCAACCAGCGCCCCAAGGTTGCCCTGACCTTCGACGACGGCTGGCGCGACAATGCCAGCAACGCCTTCCCGCTGCTGCGCAAGCACCAGGTGCCGGCGAGCATTTTCCTGTCCACCGACTACATCGGCAGCCGCCAGCGCTTCTGGTGGGAAAGCGTCGGCGAAACCCTGTGGGGCAGCCACGGCGAACCTGCGCGGCACAACCTCATCGAGTACCTGCGCAAGCTCGGCCGACCGCTGCCGGCCGCCTACTTCATGAACGACCGCTCGCAAGCGCGCAGCCAGGTGCTGGCGCACTACCTGCAAAGCCTCAAGAGCCTCAGTCCGCAGGCCCTGCAGCAACTGACCGATGCCTGCCCGGCCGAATCGCTGCCCCAGGCCATGGACTGGCAGCAAGTGCGCGAGCTCGAGGATTCGGGCCTGGTGCGCTTCGGCCCGCACGGCGCCAGCCACGCCTTGTTGCCCTATCTCGACGACCGGCGCCTGGACGAGGAACTGCAACGCAGCCACGCCGCCCTGGAGCACGGTTGCCAACAACCACTGCCGGTGTACTGCTACCCCAATGGCGATCATGACGATCGCGTGCGCGCACGCGTGGCGGCGCACCGCTACCCCTTCGCCCTAAGCACGCGCGCCGGCATCTGCCAGGGGCATGACGATCCGCTGGCCCTGCCACGCATCGGCGTCAGCCAGCGCAATGCCAGCCGCCCATCGCTGCTGGCCTGGCGCATCAGCCGCGGGGGCCGCTCATGAGCCGCAACCATTACCTGCGCCATCTGGCGCTGAGCATGGGCACCAAGCTGGCGATGATCGGCCTGCGCCTGCTGCGCAACGTGCTGCTGGCGCGCATCCTCGGCCCCAGCGAGCGGGGCTTGTTCGCCCTGCTCAGCACCCTGCCCGACCTGATCAGCGCTGCCACCAGCGGTGGACTGAACGGCGCCGTTGGCTACCAGGCGGCCAAGCAGCGTGACATGGGCCTGCTGCTGACCCAGGTGCTGGTCTACGGTTGCCTGCTGGCGGGGCTGTTGACGCTGGTCTGCGTGCTGCTGGTGCGCGAGTTCGGTGCCGACCTGGACATCACCCTGCAGTTGGGCCTGCTGGCCTGGCTGTTGCTGCTGGCGGTGCCGATGACCGTGCTCAAGAGCGGCCTGCTGACACTGCACAACGCCAGCGGTGGCGTCGGCGCGTTCAACGTGCTGCGCCTGACCGAATCGGCGGCACCGCTGCTGCTGTTTCTCGCGCTGTTCTGGATGTGGCGTGAAGAGGCGCTGGAGGCGGCGCTGATCAGCTGGCTGGTGGGCATCGCCCTGGTGCTGGTGCTGGGCCTGTGGTGGCTGCGCCGCCAGCATCCGCTGGCCCTGCGCTGGGACCGCGGCGGCCAGCGCGAGCTGCTCAGCTACAGCGCCAAGAGCCACCCCGACCTGTTGTTCCAGCAAGTCATCCTGCGCTCGGACTACCTGTTCATCGGCGCCATGCTCGGCAGTACTGCACTGGGCCACTACGCCATGGCCAGTGCCGCCGCCGAACTGCTGCTGATCGTCCCGGAAGCGGTGACCACACCGCTGATGAAGCGCCTGCTGCAGCAGGACGCCGGCATGGAAAAACTCACCCCCCTGGCACTGCGCCTGACCGCCACGGTGATGCTCGGCGCCTGCCTGTGCATGGCGGTGATCGGCGACTGGCTGATCGTCACCCTGTTCGGCATGGCCTACCAACCGGCCTACCCGGCCCTGCTGGCCTTGCTCCCAGGGCTGCTGGGGCTGTGCTACGCCAGCATCCTGCGCCTGGACCTGCTGGGCAAGAATCGCCCCGGCACGGTATCGCTGATGATGGGTGCAGGCGCCGCGCTGAACCTGATGCTCAATGTGCTGCTGATTCCGACCTGGGGCATCGTCGGCGCCGCCGCGGCGTCATCGATCGCCTACCTGGCGGTGACCGTGGCCATGCTGGTGCTGTACTGCCGCCTGAGTGGCGTGCCGGTACTGCACACCCTGATCATCCTGCCCAGCGACTTCGCGCCGCTGCGCCAGATGTTGCAGCGCAGGCCAGCATGAAACGCTGGCTGCTGCTCTGTGCCCTGTGGGTGCCGCTGGCACCTGCGGCCCCCCTGCAATGGGGCGATATCCGCGATGGCAGCCTGTACCTGCAACCAGGACGCAACGATGAACTGCGCCTGCGCTGGCACCCGGCCTGGCAGGCCGACGCCAATGCCGAGCGCATCTTCCTGCTCGACGGCCGTGGCCAACTGCGCGGCGAGCGGGCGATCAAGGCCGAGGAACTGCGCGGCGAGCAGCGCTGGCCACTGAGCGTCGACGCCGGTCCCTATCGCCTGGAGGTCCCTGGCTACAGCTTCCGTGGCTACCAGATCGAGCACAGCGACACCACGCGCGCCCTGTTCGCCCCCGCCAGGGTGCACTTCAGCGCCGAGGTCGGACCACGGGTCGAGCTGTATTTCCGGGTCAAGGCCGGTGAGCAGGCGACGCTGGCCGGCAAGTTCCACGGCGGCGTGCGCGGGCTTTCGGCGCAACGCCTGAGCGACGGCCAGCAGGTCGAGGTGGCGCTCAAGCCCTACCCGGCCTACTGGCGCTTCGACCAGCAGGCGCTGCCAGTCAGCCCCCGCGACGAAACCTGGCGCCTGCGCCTGCAAGGGCGCGGCAAGGCGGCATTCTGGCTCGACGGCAGCGCCAACCTGTTCGCCCAGCGCGCCGATCATCTGGGCGATGTCGCCAACCTTGCCGGGCAGGTGCGGCTCAAGCTCCAGGCCAAGGTGCTCGGCCCCACGCCGCTGCTGGGGGTCAACCTGCCCTACGTACTACCGCCACCGTCGAGCTTCGCGGCCCTGGACGCCCTGCGTCCGCAGGCGGCCGGCTACTACAGCTTCATGGACGTGCTCGCCCGCCAACCCGGCTATGAAGACGCCTGGCGACGCCTGTACCAGCAGCGCTTCGGCATCACCCAGGACATCACCCTGCTCGCCGGCACCGGTAGGCGCGCCGACCTGGCCGCCGATCGCACCAGCCACGACGGCCTCGATGCCTGGCTGGCCGGCACCGCGCGCCTGGGCGGCAAGGGCCTGCACTACCTGGCCTTCGCCGACGAGCCGAACCTCAATTACCGCAACTATGAAAGCTACCGCGACTTCTTCACCGGCATGGCCCAGCGCGTAAGCGCCTGGCCGGGCGCTCGGGAGGCAGGCGTGCGGATCGCCATGCCCGCCTCATCACGCCTGCTCGGCGGCCCCTTCACCCAGGGCAGCAAGGACCTGCGCGGCATCGACTGGGCCCGGCGCCTGCTCCAGGAGCACGGTGCGCAGATCGATGCCCTGGCCTGGCACGAATGGATGGTCCGCGACCTGCTCGCCACTCGCAGCTACCGCGACAGCGTGCGCCAGGCCGCGGCCTTGGTCGGCCTCGACAACCAGGGCCGCCCGCGCAAGGCGCTGCTGCTCGACCAGACCAACCTGTCCAGCGGCTCCAGCCTCAGCCCCTATGACCAGAACACCCACTACGCTGGCCTGTGGTGGGCGTCGGTGGTGATCAACGCCTCCGCCGACGGCCTGTTGGACATGCTCAACTGGTTCCATGTCGCCGACGAGCCCGAATGGCCGAAGGGCATGATCCGCGTGCTGGGCGATGAGCGTTTCGAGCTCAAGCCGGTGGGCCTTGCCCAGCAGTTCATCCAGCGCCACTGGCTGCGCCAGGTGCTGGCCCTGGACAACGACGCCTTCGAGGTCGACGTCCTGGCCATGGCCGACGGCCGTCAGCGCAGCCTGCTGGGGGTCAACAAGGCCGAGCGCGTGCAGCAGGTCGAGCTGGCACTCGGCGACTGCCCGGCCGCCCGGCTCGAGCTGTTCGGCCCCGATAATCAGCCGCGCCCTGCCCGCGTCAGCTGCCAGCAGGGACAGATCCGTTTTCAACTGCCAGGGCAGACCTTGTTTGCCCTGACCTGGAGTGCGTCATGAAACGCACCTCGATCTGCCATGAACAGGAGGCACCATGCGTGCATTGAGCAAGATCCAGGATCGCATCAAGCGCAAGGGACTGCGCAACACCTTGAGCAGCGCCTGGCGACACTACGTCTTCTATCATTGGGAGCTGGTGTGGATGGAACGCGACCTGGAAACCCCGGTGCCCCCGCACCGCCTCAAACCCTATGCGCGACTGCGCCTCGAGAACATCACCGTGAACAACGTCAAGGCCTTCACCCGGCATTTCGGCGACCGCGTCGAGACCATGCGCGAGCTGGCCGCAGAGGGCTACACAGGCTTGATGTTCGTAGATGACGAAGGTGACACCGTGGCTTTCATCTGGGGCAGCGCGCGCAACTACCACGACCGCCACTACTACGGGTGCTGGTTCCCGGTCGGTCCGGGCGAGTTCTTCGAATTCGGCGGCGAGTTGATCCGCAAGTACTGGGGCAGCGAGCTGTCGGTGGACTTGCAAGTGGCGTTGTGGAAGGCCATGGCCGCGCAGGGTTGCACCAAGGTGGTGGACGTCTGCGAACAACACAACATCCCGGCGCTCAAGCTGCACCTGCGCATGGGCTACCAGGAGCAAGGGCGCATCATGAATGTCTACTGCCTGTTCGGGCGCTGGAAGTTCTTCCGCGAGAGCCGCTACAGCGAGTCGCGCCTGGAAACCTTGCGTAAACCGGCGTCCGAAAGCGCCACGGCCACGGCGTCCTGACCCCATGGCCCTGCAACTGAGCTGGTGCGCCTCGCTGCGCACCCCCAGCTTCCCTGCCGCCGGCTATGAGGCGCTGCGCCAGCGCGTGGCCGGCAGCACCCCGTTCAATCACCTGGGCTGGCTGTGCGCCGCCGAGGCCGCACTGCAACCAGGCCAGCAACTGCAGATCCTGCTCGGCCACCTCGATGGCCGCCTGTGCCTGTGCCTGCCGCTGGTGCGCGAGCGCCAGGCGGTCGGCCCACTGAATGTCCCGGTGGTGCGTCACCTGGGCCACCCGCTGAGCGACCGCATCGCGTTGTTGCTCGACCTGCCAGCACACCACGCCACACAAGTGCTCCAAGCCATCCGCAAGCACCTGCCCCATGCGCTGCTGCAATTGAGTGAAGTGGTGCAAGGTGGCGATGAGGACTGGCTGCGCCAATGGGGTGCGGCCTGTTCGACCTTCGAGTGCCGCCTGACCTGCCGTGTACCGGTGCACCGCATCAGTGAAGCCGACCGCCAGGAGGTCAGTGGCGACCCACGCTACAAGCTGCGCCGTGCACGCAAGCGCATTGCAGCCTGCGGCGCGCAGGTGCGCCGGGTGGTCGCCGACCGCCACAACATCACCGCCCTGCTCGATGCGATCAGCGCCGTGGAAGCGGCGAGCTGGAAAGGCGACGACGACGTCGGCATCTTCTCGGGCAGCCAGCGCCGCGAGTGGATGTACCAGGCCTTCACTGAGCTGGCTGGCGAAGGGTTGGTGTGCCTGGTGTTGCTGGAGCTGGACGGGCGCTGCATCAGCTACCGCCTGGGCCTCCTCGAACACGGTCGCATCTACGACTACAACCTGGCGTTCGTGCCCGAACAGCGCGAGCTGGGCAGTGGCCGGGTGCTGCTCGAAGAGTGGATCCACTGGGGTCTCGACGAGGGCTGGAGCTGGGTCGACGCCTCGCGGGTAAGCCTTGAAAACTCCAGCCACCAATTGCATGAACGCCAGACCGGCCAGGTCGAGCAATGGCGCCTGAGCGGCTACAGCTGGCGCCCCGACGGCATCGCCCTGGGCCTGGCCCTGCGTTGCTGGCGCTGGCTCAAGCCGCGCCTGCGCAAGGCCGACAGTGCAGCCACCGTCACCCCGAACCCCACACAGGAGCGAACGGATGCCATCCCAGGTCATAGTCAACGCTGACGATTTCGGCCTCAGTGCCCCCATCAACGCGGTGATCCTGCACGCGTTCCAGGCCGGGCTGATCAGCTCGGCAACACTGATGGCCAACATGCCGGCGTTCCAGGCCGCGTGCGTACTGGCCCAGCAGCGGGCGCTGAAGGGCCGCATCGGCCTGCATTTCAACCTGACCTACGGCCGCCCGCTGAGCCAGGCGATCCTCGCCGAACCGCGCTTCTGCACCGCCCAGGGCGAGTTCGACCTCGGGCTGCGCCAGCGCACCCTGCGCCTGTCACGCAGTGAGCGCGAGGCGGTACGCGAGGAGCTCGAGACCCAATGGCAACGGTGTGTGGCCCATGGCGTCATTCCCAGCCACCTGGACTCGCACCAGCACGTGCACAACATCTGGCCGGTCGGTGAGGTGGTCGCACGGTTTGCCCGCGAACACGCCATACCGGTGCGTCTGGCGCGCAATGTCGGGGCCAACATCGGGCCACTGAAGCGGGTCTTCAAGACCCTGCTCAACCGGCGCCTGAAACAGCTCTGCGGCGTGACCGCCGACTACGTCTGCACCCCGCTGGATCTCAAGGCCGGACTGGCGCCGGCGCATGGCGTACTGGAGGTGGTGGCCCATCCCAGCGCCCTGGGCGGCCACGACTTCGGTGATGCCTACCTGGCAACCGGGGAATCCCTCAAGAGCTTGGTCGACCGCCAGTTGCAGGGGGTTGAACGGGTGGGTTATACCGAGTTGAACATGTCCTGACGCCTGCGCACTGGCATGCCCGGTGCGCGTGTGCGTGGTGTTCTTTCGCGGGCAGTCCAAAGAAAAGAGCACCACGGTCTGCATCTATCTACCACCCGAATCAGCCATCGATGGCGCCTGCTGTTGCGTTCCACAACAGGAGCGACAGCCATGCCTTCAACTCTCCCCTCCACCCACCAGCACCTCATCACCCAGCGCTTGCCTTCATGGGCGTCGAGACTCAGTGAAGAACAATGGCAAACCCTGCGCGCCAGCGCGCTGCCTCTGCAGGGCCTGCCAGGGCAACACGCCGACGACTTCGAAAACGCCTTGCCCGGACGCTCAAGGGCCTCCAGCAGATCGACGAATTCGCCGAGCCACTGCTCGCCGCGCAATTGAAAGCCGAGCACGGGTTCCAGGCCCCGCTGCGCACAGCGGAGCTGATCCATGTGCATGACCGTTACACCCATGAGGTCTACGTGAGCACCTACGAGCGTCGCACCTTGCTTGAGGCTGCCCTGCACAACTTCGCCGATGGCATCAGTTTCAACATCAAGAGCGCACTGGCCCTGAAGGGTGATACCGAGATCACCGACATCACGGTGACCGGCACCACCACCCTCGGTGACAGCGAAACCCGAGTGCCCTACCCCCTGGCCTCCAAAGCCTTCAGCATCAAAGCATTGCCGCTTTCACCCGAAGCCTTCGCCAGCACCTGCCGCAATCTCGACCTGGGCCAGCGCTACCAGGAACACCTGCAAGCCAGGTTCAGCCAGACCGGTGTCCGCCCTGCCGCGATCAGGCTCTACCAGAGCAACCTGCAACTGGCGGTAGACCTGGCGCGGCTGCAGCATCGGATCGGCGGCGACGCACGGGATTGCATCCAGCAGCTGCTCGATGACGGATCGGCCCTGCCTTGCCAACGGTTGCAACTGTTCGGCGTGACGCTGCACGAGGCCCTGCTGATCGACGCCGGTGACGTCGGTCGACTGCTGTATCTCCCAGGTCAGGAAGCCGCCGTCCGTGTCTTCAGCAGTGATCAGGCGCTGGTGGTGCAATTGCAGACCGACCTTTGCGACCCCGCCTTTCGCAAACACTGCCTGGCGCTGATCGCCAGCGAAGAACGCCTGCAGTTCCTCGATCGTGCCCGGCAGAACCTCAGCAGCGATGCGCACGCAGGCTATGAGCAGACCTGGACACCGCCTGATGGCGCCGATCTGCACCTGGAGCGGCACGATATCGAAGGGCCGCTGTTCGACTTCCTGTACACCGACCATCTCGCCTGGCTCAAGGCCGAGGCAATGCTGTTCGCCGTGCCCACGGCCCAAGCCGACGAACAGGCGCGCAAGAAGCGCCTGCAGATGTGGGAGAGCCTGGGCTTGAATGCCCTGATGACCATCGGCATGTTCATCCCCGCAGTGGGTGTACTGATGGTCGCGGTAACGGCCTGCCAATTGCTGCATGAAGTCTACGAAGGCTACGAGGCCTGGGAGGTCGGTGATCGCGACGAGGCGTTCCAGCACCTGAAAGTGGTAGGCCTCAACCTGGCAGTGATCGCCGGGCTGTATGTCGGCGGACAGGTAGTACGCACGCTTACCCGCACACCGTTGCTCGAGAGCCTCGATCCGATCACCCGCACCGATGGCAGCCAACGCCTCTGGCGCGGCGACCTGACGCCCTACCGTGTCCAGGCCTCCGAGGCCACGCCGGAGTCCTTGCACATGGACGGCCACCGATATCTGCGGCGCTTCGACGCACAGCTGCAGCGCTGGCGACTCGTTCATCCTGATGATCCTGAGGCCTACCAACCGCTGCTGGAGCACAATGACGAAGGCGCCTGGCGCGCCGAGCACGAACAACCACGCGACTGGTCACTGGCGACACTGGTGAGGCGCCTGGACAGCCGCCTTGAAACCTTCACCCCGGCGCAACTGGAGCAGGCAGCACGCATCAGCGGCATGGACGAAGCACAACTGCGCCAGGTACACCTGACCCACGCCAAGACCCCACCGCTGCTGGCCGACACCTTGGCACGCCTGCGCGTGCAACGTCAGATCGCGCAAAACTATCCGACAGCGAGCGCCGCCGAGCGTGACAGGCTGTTCGCCGAAAGCTACGAGGCCAGTGTGCCGGCCCATGTCGACGAAGCGCGGATGCTGCAGGACTACCCCAGACTCGGTGCGCCATTGTGCAGGCGCCTGCTCGGCTCGATGACCACGACCGAACAAGCGGCCTGGAGCACAGGTCAGGTCCTCCCCGCACGCCTGGCCAGACTTGCGCAGGGCCTTGAGGCGCAGTTGCCAGTTGTCCGCGGCCTCGAAGGCCTGTACCTGCCCGAGCTGGCCAGCGCGCACAGCGAACGCCTTGCGCTCAAAGCCATGACCGCGCTGAAAGGCTGGCCACAGGATGTGCGCATCGAGCTGCGCGCAGACAGCCCCCATGGGCCTACCCTTGCCGTAGCTGGCAGCCGCTACGCTACGCGCATGCGGGTCATCACCAAGTCTGCTCAGGGGTACGAGCCCTATCTGGGCGAGCGGCCCGCCCCCACACCCGCCACTGCCGATCTGTGCCAGGCTGCGGTGAAAATACTGTCAGCCAATGAGCGTGCGGCGCTGGCGCTTGAGGCCAGCACCGGTGACAGCCTGCGAGCGCGCCTGACAGCCCTGGTCGACGCCGACCGCCAGGCCTGGGCCCGGCAACTGCGCCCATTCGGCGACTTCGCCTGGTTAAGGCAACAGGGGCTTCGTGGAGGAACGCCGATGGATCCGAACCCTGCACCCGGGATCGAGCCTGAGCCGGCAGTCGTCCCTGCGCCACCTCCCGAACCGATCGACCGGGCGCTTTACCGCCAGGTGCAGCAGATCTACCCCGCCATGAACGACGAAGGCGTCGAAGCCTTCTTTGCCGCGAGTCGCGAGCAAGGAGTGAGCCCGGATCAGGCCGTGGCGTCCCTGAACGCGCAGTATCAAGTAGTGACGGCCAACTTCGCTGCCTGGGCCGAGGGCTCACCTGCCCGAACCCAGGCCATGACGCGACTGCTGAACAGCTGGCGCGGCATGAGTCGACAAGCGCTGGGCGAACAGTGGCTGTTTTCACTGGAGCTGGCCGACCTCGATCTCACCGACGCCGACCTCGCCAGCCTGGAACTACCCCACCACTTCCCGCATGTCCAGCTTCTTGACCTGGCCCGCAACCCGCAAATCAGCACCCTTCCCGCTTCGTTGCTCGAACGCCTGCCCAATCTGCACACGCTGAGCCTGGAAGCGTGCTCGCTGCAACACTTTCCGCAACTGCGCAACCCGCAAACGCTACGCCTGCTGGATCTGGAGGAAAACAACCTGATCTGGAACGAACAGGCACAACAAAGGCTGAACCAGATGGTCAACCTCAGGACCCTGGACCTCACCAACAATCCGCTGCAGACAAGCCCTGCTCTGGAAGCCCTGCCCAACCTGGAATCGCTGCTGCTCGGCAATTGCGAATTGAGCGAAATGCCCGCTGGCCTGGCGAACATGCGCAACCCGCACATCGTCAATCTGGGCGAAAACCGTTTCACCGAACTGCCACAGCCGCAACCTCTGCCGCGTCCGCTCGCTATGGTCATGCGGCTGGAAAGCCAACACATGGACGACGGCATGATTGCGCAGATCAATGCCTACTACGTGCGTTTCGGCGTAGACCTGATGGTCGCCGAGCATGAATACGAAGCCCTGCTGTCCACGGCCAGCGACGAAGACTTCAGCGTCTGGAATCGCCTGCCCCTCCAGTACCGCAGGGACCTGAGGACGCTGATCGAGGATGATCAGTTCAATGCGGCCCCCGAGGCGAACCTCACGGAAATCTGGCGACGCCTTCACCTGATGGATCAAGACGCGGTATTGGGCGAGCAAGCGATTGCCGCGGGGGCCGAGCATTTGCTGGAACTGCCTTTCCCACCGGCGCCCGAAGCCGAGCTCGCCGAGTCGCCTGAGCCGCCGTCACCGGAAGAGTAAACACCGTGGCCACCCGTCGGCGCCTGTCGGGCGCCAACGGCTTGGCGATGGCGAATCATCGCACTTCAACCAGACTGGAATATTTCCGACTGCAGGTGCATGCTCGGCTGAAGCGTTTCACCTGATCAGCTAAAAGTGAGGTGCAGTACCCATGGACCGTCTGCTCGATTCGCTGTTTCCCACCCCAGAAGACATCCCCGAGGCCTGGCGCCTGGGAGAGCCACTGGAGCAACGCGACTATCTGGTGGCAGGGCAGCTCAGGCGCTGGGACGGGCCGCTGACCACGGTGCGCAGCCCCGTGTGGCTCAAGGAGGGCGATCAGGAACGCCAGGTCATCCTCGGCAGCGCGCCGCTGCTCGACGCCGACACCGCCCTCACCGCCCTCGATGCCGCGGTGCAAGCCTACGACAAGGGCCGCGGCGTGTGGCCGAACATGCGTGTGGCCGAACGTATCCAGCATGTCGAAGCCTTCCTGGCGCGCATGCGCGAACAACGCAGCGCCGTGGTCAAGCTGCTGATGTGGGAGATCGGCAAGAACCTCAAGGACTCGGAAAAGGAGTTCGACCGCACCTGCGACTACATCGTCGATACCATCAACGCCCTCAAGGACCTGGACCGCCGCTCCAGCCGCTTCGAGCTGGAACAGGGCACACTCGGCCAGATCCGCCGCGCACCACTGGGCGTGGCGCTGTGCATGGGACCGTACAACTATCCGCTCAACGAGACCTTCACCACGTTGATCCCGGCGCTGATCATGGGCAACACCGTGGTGTTCAAGCCGGCCAAGTTCGGTGTGCTGCTGATCCGTCCGCTGCTCGAAGCCTTCCGCGACAGCTTCCCGCCAGGGGTGATCAACGTCATCTATGGTCGCGGCCGCGAGACGGTCAGCGCGCTGATGGCCAGCGGCAAGGTCGATGTGTTCGCCTTCATCGGCACGCACAAGGCCGCCAGCGACCTGAAAAAGCTCCATCCGCGCCCCCATCGACTGCGGGCGGCGCTGGGCCTGGATGCCAAGAATCCGGGGATCGTGCTGCCCGAGGTGGACCTGGACAACGCCGTCGATGAAGCCTTGACCGGCGCCCTGTCGTTCAACGGCCAGCGTTGCACGGCACTGAAGATCCTGTTCGTGCACGAGGATGTGGTCGAGCCGTTCCTCGAAAAATTCCAGCGCAAGCTTGCGGCACTCAAGCCAGGCATGCCCTGGGAGCCCGGCGTTGCACTGACGCCGCTGCCGGAGCCGGGCAAGGTCGACTACCTCGATGGCCTGGTCGCCGACGCGCAGGCGCACGGCGCGAAGATCCTCAACCCGGGGGGCGGCCAGAGCCGGGGGTCGTTCTTCTACCCCGCCCTGCTGTACCCGGTGGCGCCGTCGATGCGCGTCTATCACGAAGAGCAGTTCGGCCCGCTGGTGCCGGTGGTGCCCTACCGCGACCTGCAGACGGTGATCGACTATGTGCTCGACTCCGACTACGGCCAGCAACTGAGCCTGTTCGGCAACGACCCGCAGACCGTCGGTGCGTTGGTCGACACCTTCGCCAACCAGGTCGGGCGCATCAACCTCAACGCCCAGTGCCAGCGCGGCCCGGACACCTATCCGTTCAACGGCCGCAAGAACAGCGCCGAAGGGACCTTGTCGGTGCATGACGCGCTGCGGGTATTCTCGATCCGTACCCTGGTGGCCACCAAGTTCCAAGAGTCCAACAAGACGCTGATCAGCGAGATCATCCGCAATCGCCAGTCCAGCTTCCTGACCACCGACTACATCTTCTAGCCAGCGGCCGCCTAATCGGAAAACGGCATTTGCGCATTCGTCGAAACTGTACAAATATACAGTTTCGACGAATGACCACCCTCCACAGGAGGTATGCGCAATGCCAGCCAAACCCATCCCCGAAGGCCAGCACAGCATCACGCCCTACCTGGGTATCAAGGATGCCGCCAAGGCCATCGCCTTCTACAAGCAAGCCTTCGGCGCCGTCGAGATGTTTCGCCTCGACGGCCCCGACGGTCGCGTCGGTCATGCCGAGCTGAAAATCGGCGACTCCTCGCTGATGCTCGCCGACCCCTGCGACATGGACGGTGGCCTCACCGCCAGCCAGTCGCTGCCAGGGGCTGCCATCGGCTTGCACCTGTATGTCGAGGACTGCGACAAGGTCTATGCCCAGGCCGTCGCTGCCGGCGCCACGCCACTGCGAGAGGTGCAGGACCAGTTCTACGGTGATCGCAGCGGTACCTTGAAAGACCCCTTCGGCAACCTCTGGTTCGTGTCCACCCACAAGGAAGACCTGAGCCCCGAAGAGATCCACGCCCGCGCAGCCAAGCTGTTCGGCGGCAACTGAACGGGCGACGAGTCGCAAGCCGCACGCTTGAAGTTGAAACCGCCGCGGCTTTGCTTGAAGCTTGAGGCTTGTAGCTCGGAGCTGCTATTGAATGCGAATCATCGAAAAGAACGGCGCGCAGGTGCGCACCCTCACCCCGGCCGAAGAAGAACTGCTGGCCGGGTTTGCCAGTGCCACGCTGGTTGGCCCGCGCCTGCTGCAAGCCAACCAGTGGCTGATGAAGGTGCGCAGCGCCAACCAATGGCTGGCCTGCGATTGCCGCAAGGATGCCCTGCCGGTGCTCAATGTCAGCCTCAACGGCAACACTGGCACCTTGTTCCTGCGCAATAACCCTGACACCCCGGAGCATGCTCCCGGCTGCCCTTTCACCAAGGACGAGCGCGAAGCCATGGAGCGCAGCGAGGACGTACCGCCGCCCGCCGCCTGGCTGCCACCAGACACGCCGCTGCGTCTGCTCGGCGACTTCCACCGCGCCACCACGGGTAACGGAATCGGCGGTGAGGCCGGGGAGCGCCGCGAGCAACAGCGCCTGCTGTCGCTGCTGCTGACCTGGATCGAGGCCAGCGGCCTGAACGTCTACGCCACGCACCTGAAAAAAGACCTGACCGCGCAGTTCGCCGAACTGCGCGGGGTCGCTGGCCGCTATCCGCTGCTCGAGCGGGTCCCGGCGAGCAACTACCTGGAAACGCGCCTGGACATGAAGCACATGATGATGCTCAAGGCGCGCCTGCGTGAATCCAGCGTATTCGGCAACCACCGCCGCCACGGTCTGTTGCTGGACTGCGTCGAGCAGATCAAGGGGCGCAAGCTGCTCAATGCCCGTAGCGAAGACGGTTTCGACTTCCAGGGCCATCACTTGCTCTGGGGTGGCAGCAAGACCGGCGGCCCGCTGCTGGCCTTGGCGCTGTACTCGCCCGCCACTGCCGGCAGCCACTACTACGAACTGATCCATGTCGCCAGCGTACCGGTGCTCTCACGTGCGCACTTGTTCCCGGTATACCGTGACGAGGAGCGCGAACCGCTGAAAGCCTTGGTCTCGCTGATCGACTGGATGGCGGGCAAGGGGGTCAAAGTGCTGATGCGCCGCCCGGTGATCGGCGGCGAGGTGATGGACGAGCTGGTACTGACTTCCGACCAGGACCGCGTGCTGTCGGTGTCGCTGCTGGAAAAGCCGCTCGGCCCGGAGCCCGACACGGAAAACTTCAAGCGCTACGCAGACTTCAAGAGCCCGGAAACCTTCCGCAAGTACGTGGCGGGGTTCTTCATGCGTGAGCGCTGAAGCGCGGCCTTGTGCTGCTTGCCAAGGCCGTCTATTCCTTGAGTCAACTAGAACGCCGCCTCGAAAATCGCTTCGATCTCCCCCTGGCTGGCAGTGCGCGGATTGGTCAGCCCACAGGCATCCTTCAACGCATTGGCCGCCAACACCGGCACATCTTCGCGCTTGGCCCCCAGCTCTGCCAGGCCGGAAGGGATCCCTACCGCCACGGCCAGATGCTCGATCGCCGAAATCGCCGCCCCCGCGCCCTGCTCTGCCGTCAGCCCACACACCTTCACGCCCATGGCCTTGGCCACATCGCGCAGACGCGCAGCGCTGACCTGGGCATTGAAGCGTTGCACATGCGGCAGCAACACCGCGTTGCAGACCCCGTGCGGCAGGTCGTAATAGCCACCGAGCTGATGCGCCATGGCATGTACATAACCCAGCGAAGCATTGTTGAAGGCCATGCCGGCGAGGAACTGGGCGTACGCCATGTTCTCACGGGCTTGCAAGTCCTGGCCGTCGGCGACCGCCTGGCGCAGGTTGTCGTTGATCAGGGTGATGGCCTTGAGTGCACAGGCGTCGGTGATCGGGTTGGCGGCTGTGGAGACATACGCCTCGATAGCGTGGGTCAGCGCATCCATGCCGGTGGCGGCGGTCAGGCCCTTGGGCATGCCGACCATCAGTGCCGGGTCGTTGACCGACAGGATTGGCGTGACATTGCGGTCGACGATGGCCATTTTCACGTGGCGCGATTCGTCGGTGATGATGCAGAAACGGGTCATCTCGCTGGCCGTACCGGCCGTGGTGTTGATGGCGATCAGTGGCAATTGCGGCTTGGCCGAACGGTCCACGCCTTCGTAGTCGCGAATATGCCCGCCGTTGGTTGCGCACAGGGCGATGCCCTTGGCGCAGTCATGGGGCGAGCCGCCACCGAGCGAGATCACACAATCGCAGCGTTCGCGCTGCAACAGTGCCAGGCCCGCCTCGACGTTGGCGATGCTCGGGTTGGGCTTGGCGCCGTCGAAGATCGCCGAGTCGATGTCGCGCTCGGCCAGTAGCCCGGCGATACGCTTGGCGACCCCGGCCCTGGACAGGCCTTCGTCAGTCACGATCAACGCCTTGCGCAAGCCGTAGCCGGCAATCGCCGCCATGGCTTCGTCCAGGCAATCGAGGCCCATGATGTTGACGGGTGGAATGAAGAAGGTGCTGCTCATGGCCGAGATCCTCTCAGGTTGTTGTCTGTCTACCCTCGAGGATCTGCCCTAACTGCTGGACGAATGTTGATCCAGGGCAAGCCGCCGTGACTGAACGGTCGACATCGCAGGCAATCCGCGATGAGCGGCACTCGTTTACCCCAGAAACAACCGATACGCCGGATTGTCCGTCTCATCCCAATAGCGATAACCCATGGCCTGCAGCGCCTGGGGCATGAGGGCCTGCTCGTCGGCTGGCACCTCCAGCGCAGCGAATACCCGTGCCTCGGCAGCGCCATGGTTACGGTAGTGGAACAGGCTGATGTTCCAGTTCTGGCCCAGGCGCTCGAGAAAGCCCAGCAACGCACCTGGGCGTTCGGGGAACTCGAAGCGCAGCACCCGCTCGTCGGCGCTCGGCGCAGCATGGCCGCCGACAGTGTGGCGCACATGCAGCTTGGCCAGTTCGTTGTCGGTCAGGTCGAGTACCTCATAGCCCTGCACCCGCAAGCTGTCCAGCAGGCCCTCGCGCGGGTCGTGCTGCGGATGGGTTTGCACGCCAACGAACAGCCGGGCTTCCTTGCCAGGGTGGTAGCGGTAGTTGAACTCGGTCACCTGGCGCTTGCCCAGGGCCTGGCAGAAAGCGCGAAAGCTCCCCGGCCGCTCAGGGATGGTGACCGCGATCACCGCCTCACGCTGCTCACCGAGTTCGGCACGTTCGGCCACATGGCGCAGGCGGTCGAAATTGATGTTGGCCCCGGAGTCGATGGCGACCAGGGTCTGCCCACGGACGGCATCTCGCGCCACGTACTTCTTGATCCCGGCCACGGCCAGCGCGCCGGATGGTTCGGTGATCGAGCGGGTATCGTCGTAGATGTCCTTGATCGCCGCGCACAGCTCATCGCTGCTGACGGTGATCACTTCATCGACGAAATGCCGGCACAACTCGAAGCAATGGGCACCGACCTGGGCCACCGCCACGCCGTCGGCAAAGGTGCCGACCTGCGCCAGTACCACCCGCTCGCCAGCGGCCAGGGCGGCCTGCAGGCAGTTGGAGTCCTCGGGCTCGACACCGATCACCTTGACCTGCGGACGCAAGTACTTCACGTAGGCGGCGATCCCCGCGATCAAGCCTCCGCCACCGACCGGGACGAAGATCGCATCCAGGGCGCCCGGGTGCTGGCGCAGGATCTCCATGGCCACGGTGCCCTGCCCGGCGATCACGTCGGGATCGTCGAACGGCGGCACGAACGTCGCTCCCTGGCGGTCGGCCAGTTGCAGCGCATGGGCCAAGGCATGGGGGAAGCTTTCGCCATGCAGCACCACGTTGCCGCCGCGCGAGCGCACACCGGCGATCTTCAGTTCAGGGGTGGTGGTGGGCATGACGATGGTCGCCGTCATGCCCAGGTGCGCTGCGGCCAGCGCCACGCCCTGGGCATGGTTGCCGGCGGAAGCGGTGATCACGCCACGCTCGCGCTGGACCTGGGACAGGCGCGACAGCCGGGTATAGGCACCGCGGATCTTGAACGAGAAGGTCGGTTGCAGGTCTTCGCGCTTGAGCAACACCTGGTTGCCGAGGCTGGTGGACAGCGCCGGGGCCGCCTGCAGCGGGGTTTCGATGGCCAGGTCGTACACGGGCGCTGCAAGAATGCGCCGCACCTGCTCCGACAGCAGCTGCTGGGGCGTGACGGGGGAACGGGGGCTGACGCTCAGATTGCTCATCGATGACTCCTGGGGTTTGCAGATGCCCAGGAGTCGAGAAGAAAAAACCCGCCTCCAGGGCGGGTTTCGGTGCCAGTGCGCGCTAGCCCGCCAATCCGATAATGGCGGTAATAATAATCAGGCCGAAGGTGCGCACAGGCGAGTAGGTATTCATGGTGTAGGAACTTATCCCGCCAAACCGTAGGAAGTCAACATTCAGCAGCGCGCCTGTTGCTGTGCCGACAGCGGCACGTCGAAGACCTTGTCAAAGCCCCACTGGAAGACGAAGGCATAGACGAAGAAGAACACGAACAGGGCCAGGTTGGTGAGCAACGCGCTCCACAGGCTGATATCCAGCCAGAACGCCACCAGCGGCAGCAGGATCAGCACCAGCCCACCCTCGAAGCCCAGCGCATGCAGCAAGCGGCGGAACCAGGTACGGGTACGCTGCGCCTGGCGTGCTTCCCAGCGCTCGAAGGCCCAGTTGTAGCCCATGTTCCAGCTCATGGCGATGCCCGACATCAGGATCGAGAGTATCGTCGAATGAGCCATGCCGGCGTCGAACATCAGCGACAGCGCAGGCGCCACGCACGCCACGGCGATGACTTCGTAGAGAATGGCCTGGACGACCTTGCGGGCCTTGCCTTGCATGGAGCACTCCTTGGCGGAAACGGAAGGAGACGGTACGCCGGTTCAGGCACCGGTTCAAGCACAGGAATCGTGTGGGAAAATCGTTAGGCTGCTTTCTTTTATCCCTCCAGCCAGCCATGATTGCTGCACCGCCCGCCCGCGAACACCGCCATGACCGCCCCAGCCCCAACGCCTGTCAGCACCACCGCCCTGACCCTGCAGATCCTTTCGATCGTCTTCTACACCTTCGTCGCCTTCCTGTGCATCGGCCTGCCCATCGCGGTGCTGCCCGGCCATGTACACGACCAATTGGGCATGGGTGCGGTAATCGCTGGCCTGACCATCGGCTTGCAGTACCTCGCCACCTTGCTCAGCAGGCCCTTCGCCGGTCGCGTGGCCGATAGCCTGGGCGGCAAGCAGGCGATTCGCTACGGGCTGTATGGCATTGCCGGTTGCGGCGTGCTGACCCTGCTGTCGGCCTGGTCCCTCGCCCTGCCCTCGCTGAGCCTGGCGTTGCTGCTGGCCGGGCGTGTGCTGCTGGGGGTCGCCCAAGGCCTGATCGGCGTCGCCACGCTGAGCTGGGGCATCGGCCAGGTCGGTGCCGAACACACCGCGCGGGTGATCTCCTGGAATGGCATCGCCTCCTACGGCGCCATCGCCATCGGCGCGCCCGCCGGGGTGGTGATGGTCGGCCAACTGAGCTTCGTTGCCCTCGGCCCGGCCTTGCTGGTGATGGCGCTGCTGGCCCTGTGGGTGCTGCGCGGCCGCCCGGACGTAGTAGTGGTGCGCGGTGAGCGCCTGCCCTTCTGGTCCGCCTTTGGCCGCGTTGCACCCTGCGGCATGGGGCTGACACTGGCGTCGATCGGCTACGGCACCCTGACCACCTTCGTCACCCTCTACTACCTGGAGCAAGGCTGGGTCGGCGCGGCCTGGTGCCTGAGCGCCTTCGGCCTGTGCTTCATCGTCTCGCGGCTGTTGTTCGTCAACGCGGTCAACCGCTTCGGCGGCTATAACGTGGCGATCGCGTGCATGGCCACCGAAGTGCTGGGGCTGACCCTGCTGTGGCTGGCGCCTGCACCGGGATGGGCTTTGGTTGGGGCGGGGCTCACCGGCTTTGGCTTGTCGCTGGTATATCCGGCGCTGGGCGTAGAGGCGATCAGGCAGGTGCCCAGCGCCAGCCGGGGCGCGGGGCTCGGGGCCTACGCGGTGTTCTTCGACCTGGCATTGGGCCTGGCCGGCCCGGTAATGGGCGCGGTAGCCGTGCACCTGGGGTACGCGTCGATCTTCTGCGTGGCAGCGCTGCTGGCGCTGTCAGGGGTGGGCCTGGTCCTGCTGCTGGCCCGCCGCGCCGACCGCCGCTGAGCGCTCGGCGGGCTCCGGGGCTCCCAGCGCCTGGCTGAAAAACGCCGCAGCCTCGCTCTGCAGGCCCCGGTGCACCTGGCGACGGTCGATGCCGTCGGCATCCTTGCACAACACCGCCATGCGCTGGCGCTGTTCGTCGTCGCAGGGTGCCATGAACACGAAATGCCCAGCGCCAGACAACAGACGGTAGTCGGGCGTGACCGGCAACTTGCGCGCCAGGGCGCTGGCGTTGCGGTCGACTGCAAGCAGCTGGTCCTGGTCGCCGCTGTAGATCAGTGCGGGCACATGCACGCCGGCCAGGGCATGGCGGCCAAACATCAGGCTCAATGGCGCCATCAGCATCACCGCACCGACACGCGGGTCGGACTGCGGGGTCAACTCGCTGCGGTCGGCGATCAACACGCCGTGGGTCTTGCAGGCATCGGCATCCATCGGCCGTTCCAGGCAATAGTTGCGCAGTCGCTCAAGGTCTGGCTGGGCGCCCGACAGGATCAATGCGGTCTCCCCGCCTGCTGAGTAGCCGATCACGCCAACCTTGCCCTGGCTGAGGTAGGGGCTGAGCAGGTGATCCGCACGCGCCGCGGTGATCGCGGCGCTGATCTGCAAGGGGCGGCCGTAGAGGTTGCTGAGCTTGCCCAGCCGACTGTGGTCACGAAGGTTGTCGCCCGGGTGGGTGACGGCCACCACCACGAAGCCCTGGCGGGCCAGCGAGGTCGCCAGGTCGTGCAACGCCACCGGGGTGCCGGTATTGCCATGGGAGACCACCAGCAGCGGGAACTGGCCCATGGCGACCGGCGCCTCTTCGGCCACCCGCAGGGTGTAGCCTTCGATGCGCGTAGGCCGCGCCGGGCTGCTGCTGGGATAGAACACCAGGGCCTGCATGGGCTGGGCGTCCACCGGGTCGGCAAGCGTGAGGCGATGCAGGCCGGCCGCCCAGGGTGAAGCCTCGGCACGGGCCAGCAGGCCGCCGAGCAAGAGCAACGTCAACAGGGCACGGGTTTTCATCGCGAGCGTCTCTCCCCTCGAGGCGGACGAGTAGCATAAGCATAGAAGCTACGCGATGGACGACAGATGAAACATCCATGAAAAAGCCGGCTGTCGCACAAGGCGACAGCCGGCTTTTTCGGGGTTCGGATCAGGCTGCGGCGAACAGCTCGTTGGCAATCTGCGCCTGGGCAGCGTCGATGGCCTTGCTGCGATGCTCAGGGCCATACGCCAGGCCGTGGGCGCGGACGATTTCCAGGTCGGTGATGCCGATGAAGCCCAGGAACACCTTGAGGAAGTCTTCATGGCCGACACCGCTTGGCTGGCCCTGGTGCAGGCCACCGGCAGTGGACACCAGCACGACTTTCTTGTCGCCGCACAGGCCTTCCGGGCCCGCTTCGGTGTAGCGGAAGGTCTGACCGGCGACGGCGACGCGATCGATCCAGGCCTTAAGCTGGGTGGGCACGGTGAAGTTGTACATCGGAGCACCGATCACCACGGCGTCGGCGGCGAGGAATTCGGCCAGGGTTTCGGCACTCAGGCGGGCTTCGTGGGCCAGGGCGGCGTCACGGGCTTCTTCGGGGGTGCCGGCGGCAACCAGGGTCGCGGCCGAGAAGTGGCTGATGGCATCGGCAGCGAGGTCGCGGTAGATGACTTCGACGCTAGGATCGGCGGCCTTCCAGGCATCGACCACTTCGCGGCTCAACTGGCGGGAGGCGGAATTGTCGCCCAGGATGCTCGAATCGATGTGCAACAGTTTCATGGGACTCTCCTGTGAATGAAGACCGCGGCGGTGGGCGATCACGATGGAGAGAATCCTACACAGGCGACGAATAGCTGATTAGTCGGCAAAAATGCGTTAGTTTGTTCCACTGATGGAACAGTGAGATATCCATATGCAAGACCTCAACGACCTCTTCTACTTCGCCCGAGTGGTCGAGGCCGGTGGCTTCGCCGCCGCCGGGCGCCAGTTGGGCATCCCCAAGTCGCGCCTGTCGCGGCGTATCGCGGAACTCGAGGAGCGCCTGGGCACGCGCCTGCTGCAGCGCACGACCCGGCAACTGAAGCTGACCGCCGTCGGTGAACGTTACCTGCACCACTGCCAGGCCATGCTGCTGGAGGCCGAGATGGCCGACGAAGCCGTCGCCAGCATGACCAGCGAGCCGCGTGGACGCCTGCGGGTATCTAGCCCGGTAGCCCTGGCACATGCCTTTTTACCCGACATCATCAGCCGCTTTCTCGCCCAGTACCCGCTGGTCCAACTGGAGATGGTGCTGCTCAATCGCCGTGTCGACCTGATCGCCGAAGGTATCGATGTGGCGCTGCGGGTGCGCGACCTGGGGGACGAGGACCCGGCCCTGGCCACCCGCCGCCTGCGCCAGGCGCAGATGTACCTGGTGGCAGCACCTGGATTCGCCGACGGGCTCGAGCACCCGTCGCAATTGGTGGGGCTGCCGGTGCTGGGAGCGGCGGATGCCGATCGCCTGGTGCACTTTCGCCTCATCGGGCCTGGCGGTGAGGAGCAGGAGGTCGCCCTGGAACCGCGCCTGACCATCGATGACTTCGTTGTGCGCAAGGCCTCGGCCCGCGCAGGCCTGGGCTTTACCGCCCTGCCAAGCAACTATTGCGAAGAAGAACTGGAACGCGGCGAACTGGTGCACCTGCTGCCGGAATGGTCACTGCCAGGGGGTTACCTGCAGGCAGTGTATCCGCACCGACGTGGTGTGTTGCCTGCAGTGCGGGTATGGATCGACCACCTGGCGGCCTCGTTCGAGGCCTGTGGAGAGCGTTATGTCTGAACGACGCATGAGCCCCGAGCAGGTGGCAGCGTTCTGCCTGAGCCTGCCCGGTGCGCGGGAGGATTACAAATGGGGCGGAATCCGGGTGTTCTCGGTGGCCGGTAACAAGATGTTCGCCGTGCTTGACCTGCCGGGAGCAGGCTTGATGTTCAAGGTCGCCGACGAGCTGTTTCTCGGTTATTGCGACCGTCCCCGCGTACGGCCGGCGCCTTATCTGGCGAGGGCGCGCTGGATCAGCATGCTGCCTCCCTACCCCATGGGTCGGGAGGAACTGACCGATCTGCTGCAGCGCTCGCACCAACTGGTGGTGCGACGCTTACCCAAGCGCTTGCAGGTGGGCTTGTTGGCGGATTGAGGATTGCGCGGCGCTCGCTCAGCCCATCAACCCCAGCCAGCGCCCACCCAGCACCAGCCGATCCAGCCAGAACACCTGGTGCAACGCGACGATTGCCCAGAACACCATCTGGTACGACAGCTTGCGGGTCTTGTGCCGGAACAGTTGCTGCGCCAGCAAGGCACCCGGCCAACCACCGAGCAACTCGCTGGCGTGGAGGATTTTCTCGGGCGTACGCCAGGCCTGGGTGCGGGCCTGCCGCTTGTCCTGCCAGTACAACAACAGGCAGATCAGGCTGGCCGCCGGATACAGCGCCAGGGGCAGCCAGGACTGGCCGCTCCAGGCCATCTGCGCCACCCCCACGCCCGGTAGCAGGCACAAGACCAGCAGCACCAGCAACTTCAGGCGCAGGTTGCGCACGCCCTCGCCTGCCTGGCCAGCGTCGCGCCGCCCGGCACTTTGCCCGCGCGCCATCAGCCGTGCGCCGTGGCCCAGTCAACCCAGCCGAACTGCCAGGTCGCCAGGATCAGCAGGCCGAAGGCAATGCGGTACCAGGCAAAGACCGCGTAGCTGTGGTTGGCGATGAACTTGAGCAACGCACGCACCGCGATCATGGCGAAGATGAACGACACCACGAAGCCGATGGCGAACACCGGCAGGTCGGCCGGCTGGAACAGGTCGCGGTACTTGTAGCCCGAATACACCGCGGCACCGACCATGGTCGGCATCGCCAAGAAGAACGAGAACTCGGTCGCGGCCTTGCGCGACAGGCCGAACAGCAGGCCGCCGATGATGGTCGAGCCCGAACGCGAGGTCCCCGGGATCATCGCCAGGCACTGCACCAGGCCAACCTTCAGGGCATGGGACCAGCGCATGTCGTCGACATGGTCGACCTCGATACGGTGATCGCGGCGCTCGGCCCAGAGCATGATGAAGCCACCCACCACCAACGCCACCGCCACGGTGATCGGGTTGAACAGGTACTCGTGGATCAGGTCGGCGAACAGTACGCCAAGCACTACCGCCGGCAGGAAGGCGATCAGCAGGTTGGCCGTGAAGCGCCGCGCCCTGGGCTGGCTCGACAGGCCGAATACCACTTCGAAAATCTTGCTGCGAAACTCCCACACCACCGCCAGGATCGCGCCCAGCTGAATGATGATGTTGAACGCCATCGCGCGCTCACCGCCAAAATCGATCAGGTCGGCCACGATGATCTGGTGGCCGGTACTGGAAATCGGCAGGAACTCGGTCAAGCCCTCGACGATACCCAGGATGATTGCCTGGAAGGCACTCCAAAAATCCATCAACTCCCCCAATGGACACTGCTCCTGGCAGCACCCTAGTTCTTTTCGATTACAAATATTCACCGCACGCGCGGCGACGCGTGTTTTACAGCCTTCGTTAGTCACAACACCAGCGAAAAAGTGCGCCGCGGCTAAAGGTTTCATCTTGCGCGGCCGAAATCCTATCAGAGGCCCCGCACGAAGGCTTGCGCGGGATGCAACATGGATTGTCGAGCCCGGCACTTAGCCGTTGGTCGACTGGGTTGCCGGCATCCGGTCATGGTTGGATGCTGCTCATATAAAAAGAACAAGACATGGAGTGACCTTTTGATGAAGACCTTGAGATCGATGTCGATCAGCCGTCGTCTGTGGCTGATCCTGCTCGTGGCCGTCGCCATGCTGTTGGTCCTGGGGCTGCTGATGCTGCGCCAGATCCATGGCGACCTGTACCAGGCCAAGGCGCAGAAGACCCAGCACGTGGTCGAGACTGCCGTGGGCGTGCTCGCCTACTACCAGGGGCTGGAGGCCGCCGGCAGCCTTGATCGGCAAAGCGCCCAGCAGCAGGCGCTACAGGTGGTGCGCAGCCTGCGCTACGACAAGGATGACTATTTCTGGATCAACGACCTGCAACCGAAGATGGTCATGCATCCGGTCAACGCCAAGCTCGATGGTCAGGACCTGTCGGCGATCCGCGACCCTGACGGCTTTGCCGTGTTCAACGAGATGGTGACCCTGGCCAAGGCCCAGGGCGCAGGTCCGGTCAACTACCGCTGGCCCAAGCCCGGCGCCAGCGAGCCGGTGGCCAAGACCTCCTATATAGAACTGTTCAAACCCTGGGGCTGGATCATCGGCTCGGGGGTCTACGTCGACGACGTCCAGGACGAATTCGCCCGCCAGGTCCGCGAGGCCTCGCTGGTCGGGCTGGTCATTGCCCTGGTGATGGGGCTGGTGGTGTGGCTGATCGCCCGCAGCATCGCCCGTCCGCTGCACGAGGCGGTGCAGGCCATGGGCAACATCGCCAGTGGCGAGAGCGACCTGACCCGCCGCCTGGACACCCACGGACGCGACGAAATCACCCACCTGGGCGAGTACTTCAACCGCTTCAACGGCAAGCTGCAGGGCGTGGTCGGCCAGTTGCAGGGCACAGCCCATGCCCTGGCCCAGTCTGCCGGGCACGTCGGCGACAACGCCGGCAGCGCCCAGCAGCGCAGTGCCCAGCAATCCTTGCAGATGGACCAGGTGGCCACGGCGGTCAACGAGGTCACCTACGCGGTGCAGGATGTGGCGAAGAACGCCGAGCAGGCGGCCGTGGAAATGCGCGCCGCGCAGCAGCAGGTCGGTCAGGGCCAGCAGGCGATCCATGGCAGCCTGCAGCAGATCGACCGGTTGTCGGCGACCATCGATCAGGCCCAGGGGGTGATCCGCGACCTGGCCGGGCACAGCACCAAGATTGGTGGCGTACTGGAAGTGATCCGCTCGATCGCCGAGCAGACCAACCTGCTGGCCCTCAACGCCGCCATCGAGGCCGCCCGCGCTGGCGAGCAGGGCCGCGGCTTTGCCGTAGTCGCCGACGAGGTACGCCTGCTGGCCCAGCGCACGGCGCAGTCCACTGCCGAGATCCAGACCATGATCGAGCATCTGCAGGGCCAGTCGGATGCCGCCGTCCGGGCCATCGACACCAGTAGCGAAGCATCGCGCCAGACCGTCGAACAGGCCCGCGAAGCCGGCACCAGCCTTGCAGCCATCGAACAGGCACTGCATACCCTGGCAGCGCTGAACACCTCGATCGCCAGCGCCACCCTGCAGCAGTCCCATGTGGTCGAGGAAATCAACCGCAACGTGCTCGACACCGCGGGCCTTTCGCAACAGACCGCCGAGGCGGCGCGCCAATCCAGCGATGCCGGTGTTGCCCTGGCCCGCCTGAGCGAGGAGCTCGAGCAGTTGTTGCGACAATTCAGAGTCTGACCTCCAGGGGGCGCTACGGCGCCCCTTGTTGCAGAGATTCACCTTCCCCTGCCCTCAAGCTACAATCGCGCCCTTTCCCCTCCGAAGGATCGCCGATGTCCGGCCTCGAACTCTTCGCCGCCGCGCTCGGCGTCATCGCCGTCTGGCTCACGGTCAGGCAGAACATCTGGTGCTGGCCGATCGGCCTGGTGATGGTGCTGCTCTACAGCTGGATCTTCTACGACGTGAAGCTGTATTCGGACATGCTCCTGCAAGTGGTCTATGCCGTGCTCAACCTCTATGGCTGGTGGCAATGGACGCGGCCGGACCGCGTCGAGGACGCGCGCCGGGTATCACGCCTGGACACCGCCACGGTGCTGCGCGGACTGGGCTTGGGCCTGCTGGCGAGCGCCGCCCTGGGGGCCGCGATGGCCCACTGGACCGACGCCGCCCAACCCTGGCTGGATGCAGCGCTGACCGGGTTCAGTCTGGTCGCGCAGGTGTGGATGGCACAAAAACGCCTGCAATGCTGGGCGTTGTGGTTCGTGGTCGATGTGATCTTCGTCGGACTGTTCCTGTACAAGGGCTTGTACCTGACCGCCGCGTTGTACGCCCTGTTCACCCTGATCGCCGTGCGCGGTTGGCTGGAGTGGCGGCGCGATCCGGCGCTGGCCGGCGCATGAAGGTCCTGGTCCTGTGCGGCCCTGAATCCAGTGGCAAGAGCTGGCTCAGTGGCGAGATCCAGCACCGTTTCGGTGGCATCACCGTCGGCGAATACGTACGCCATTTCATCGACACCGAGCAGCGCGATACCTGCTACGCCGATATTCCGGTCATCGCCCGCGGGCAACTGGCCTGGGAAGACCATGCGCGGGCAGCCTCGCCTTCGCTGCTGATCCTCGATACCCACCTGCTTAGCAACATGTTGTGGAGTCGCGTGTTGTTCGGCGACTGCCCTGCGTGGATGGAACAAGCGCTGCTGGCCAGGCACTACGACCTGCACCTGCTGCTCAGTCCCGAGGGTGTGGAATGGATTGGCGATGGCCAGCGCTGCCAGCCGCGGCTTGAGGAGCGCCAGGCGTTCTTCGGTGACAGCCTGCACTGGCTACAACAGCATCGCCAGCCACTGCGGGTGATTGACGGGGACTGGCAGCAGCGCCGGGATGACGCGCTGGCGGCGGTGGCCGAGCTCATGGGGTGAGCCCAGCCCGGCCCCTCAGCACGACCGGACTGTTAACTCACTGATACACCCACTCGCCATCAAACCCCTATTGCCGGGGCCTTCCCCACACTTTCGGGGGAACTGTCACAGCGCTGATACACCCCCTCCGCACCCCGCCAGATCGCCCGTGCTTCGGCCCTTGACGGGCGACGACCCGGCACCTTGTATCAACGCTGATACAGCAGAAAACCGGCACTGCCACCCCACTCGCACAACCCACTGATAAATCGGCAAAAAGCAAAACCGGCACGGCTTTCGCTCCCTGTTCTGGCAACGCTCAAGGGCCAGCGCACAGAAAGGGAGCACCGCCGTGGGGAACCAGCACAACACACTGCCTGCACTGCTCGTTCTGGCTTGCCTTGCCGCCACATCGATTGCGCCGCCGGTCTTCGCTGGCGGCAACGGGGTGATCGTCCTCAATCGCGATGTCCAGCCGCGTCAGGCTGATCGCCGAACCGGCACGCCAGACCCCTACCCGACCACCGCCAACACCAACGAGTCGGCACGCATCCAGGCCCAGACCAACAACGAACTGACCGATGGCGACTTCGCCAGCGTCGCCAGCGGCTCGACCGTCAGCCGCATCTTCCAGCCCGACAACTCCGGCAACCTGCGCGGCATGGGCACCGCCCAGTCGCAATTGCCCGGCATGCCCGGCGGTTCCGGTGCCGGGGCGTCCGGCGCCAACAGCATCTCCAACACGGTCAACCAGAACGTTCAGCGCGGCATGGCGCCGCTGCAGATCCTGACCCGGGGCCAATGATCATGCAGACCCTCAATCTCTCTCTGCTGTGCCTGGCCCTGGGCTGCAGCGCCAGCGTCTTCGCCGGCTCCCCTGTGGTCGACAACGCCACCCTCGACGCCAGTGGCCGCGCCTACCAGGGCAACCTCAACATCAACCAGGCCGCGGGTGACGCCCTGCAACAGGCCAACGTGAAAGCCATCGCCATCGGCACCGAAGGCCAGGCCAGCACGCAGATCCGCCAACGCAGCGACTTTCGCGCCAACAGTGCGCTCGACGCCCACGCCAGCATCACTGGCAATGCCTTCAGCAACGGCAACGGCATGCTGGGCATCAACCAATCGGCGGGCGCCGCCACGCAGCAGGCCAACGCGGTGCGCATCAGCATCAGCGCAATTGCACAGAGCATCGACGACAGCATTCTCAGCCAGCAGAACGTCTCGCTGGCCAACAGCTCCGACGCAACTGATCACACACCCGGCAGTCGCCAGGTCACGACCAGTGACCAGGCCTTCACCGGCAGCCGTGGCGTGATCCAGTTGAATCAGAGCGCCGGGGTGGGCAACCGAATGGCCAACACCCTGAGCGTCCGGGTCGCGGATTGACCCGATCAGCAACACAACACTTAACAACGAAAATATAAGCGGAGAAACACCATGAAACCAAAAATGGCACTCAAGCCTCTGGTATTCGCCCTCGCTGCGGTCATGGCAGTTGCTGCACAAGCCGGCGGCCGTGGCAACGACAACCACGGCGGCCACAACAACGGCCATAACAACAACGAAAGCCTGCTGCTGTCCCTGCTGGTGAACGCCGGTTCTGCCGCCACCGTTCTGGACACCCAGAACAACTCCGGCAACCGTGTGCTGAACCAAGGCACCCGCAACGATGCCCGCATGGACAACTCGGCCAACGGTTCCCAAGGCAACCTGGGCGCCAACGTCGCAGCCGGCGACGGCAACCAGCAGGACAACGTTGCCGCGATCGCCACCGCCGATGAGAACTTCATCTTCGGCAGTGCCGTGGCCATGGCTCAAGCCACTCAGACCAACAGTGGCAACACCGTCAAGAACTACTCCACCTCCAACAACGCCAACCTCACCGGTTCGGCCAACGGCAGCTCCGGCAACATCGGTATCAACGTGACCGCCGGGGACTTCAACCAACAGAAAAACAACATGGCCATCGCCGTGTCCGGCGGCCGTGTCGCTGCCGCCACCGGTGCAGCCAACCAGAACGTCGGCGGCCTGAACGTCACCAACAAGGCCGACCGTACCTACAGCAAGGAAACCCTCACCTCCACCTTCGCTGCCTACGGCCACTACCAAGGCAATGGTTATGGCTACGTCGAAGACGAAAGCAGCCGCGATCGCCATGGCAACACCCATGTCGACAAGGACCCGCTGAAGTTCCACGAAGAAGGCACCTTCGGCCTGGCCGGTGTTGCCTCCTATCAGGTCCTGACCCCCACCGGCTGGCGCAACCCTGTGACCAACAACGCCAACCTGAGCAACTCGCTCAATGGCGTGTCGGGCAACGTCGGCGCCAACGTCTCGGCCGGCAGCGGCAACCAGCAGACCAACTCGCTGTCCATCGCCGCAGGTTGCAAAGCCTGCATGTAACAGCAGCCGATCGGGGCCCTTCGGGGCCCCTTTCCCTGTCTCTACCCGGTGGAGAAGGTCATGCGCATTGTCCTGCTTGCCACACTCATGTTCCTGGCCGGTCTCGTAGAAGCGGCACAGATGCCGATTGCCGCCTTGCCAGGCGGCACCCTCGTCTACAAGCCGGTGCAGAGCCTGCGTGAGCGGCGCTTCGCCGACCTTGTGCAACAGAAGACCGATTTCAGCTGCGGCGCCGCCGCCCTGGCCACCGTCCTCAAGCAGGCCTACTGGCTCGACGTGGACGAACACCAGGTCATCGAAGGCATGCTCGCCCATTCCGACCAGGACACCGTCAAGGTGCAAGGTTTCTCCATGCTCGACATGAAGCGCTACGTCGAAAGCATCGGCATGCGCGCCCGGGGCTATCGGGTCGAACCCGACACGCTGGAAAAGGTGAGCATTCCGGTGATCGTGCTGATGGACATCCGTGGCTACAAGCACTTCGTGGTGCTGCAGCGCATCGACAAGGGCTGGGCCTATATCGGCGACCCTGTCCTGGGCCACAAACGCTACAAATTCGACGATTTCCTCAAAGGCTGGAACGGCATCATCTTCGCCGTCATCGGCCCCGGCTACGACAAGGCCAACGCCCTGCTCGACCCGCCGGCACCTCTGACCGCGAAGAACCGCGTCAACGGTTTCTATCCGGTAGAAGACGCGCAACTGATGGAGTTCGGTTTCATCCAGAGCGATTTCTTCTGACGATTACAAGGGGCACGAAGTCCCGGGGAGCAGCGATGAAGACTACCACCTGGCTGGTCGCAGCATGCCTGGCTGCCAGCCTCCCCGCCCACGCCCAGGTGTTCAAGCCCATCGAGGTCAAGGACCAGGAGCTTGCCCAACTGCGTGGGAAGTACGTGATGCCGGGACGGATCATCAGTTTCGGTGTCGTCATGAGCAGCACCTGGCAGAACGCCGCCGGTGATCGCATCGGCGCCACGACGACCCTGCAGGTCCAGCAGAACGTGATCAAACCGCAGTTCTACGTGTCGATGACCGGCGAGAACGGCTCGGGCAACGCCCCTGGCCGCGGCAATGGCCTGGTCAACGGCGGCGCAGGCCTTGTCAACACTACCCAGGGCGTGACCCAGTCGGTGCGCGCGGCCGGCGACAACAACAGCGCCTATAACGATGTCGCCATCAATGTTCGCGAGGCCAGCCAGGTCGCTGATGCCGGCGTACCGCAAGGCCAGGTCCTGGCCGCAGGCACCACCCTCAGCACCAGCAACAACGCCGGCACGCTCAGCGTCTCGAACAGTGGCAGCGGGATCCAGATGGCCATCCAGGCCAACAACAATCAAGGGCAAAGCCTGCAACGCCTGGCCGATGGTGGGCTGCTCCAGGCCACCACCTTGCTGGGCGGCAGCAACGCGGTCAGCAACCTGACACAGCTCAATGTGGTGCTGCGCGACAACCTGCCTTCGGCAGGAGCGCTGAATTGCAATCTTGATCAACTCAAGGGCCTTCGTGTTTCAGGATATTGATCTACGCTTCGTCTCAATCATCGTAGTTGGAAGGGACGGCTAACTTATGCATCGATCGTTGTCATTGGGGGCAGTTGTCTGCCTGGGGACCTTGGTACCATCGTCACTGCTCTACGCAGCCAGTGACCCTCAGGTAGACGCGCTGAAAGCCGAACTGGCTGCGCTCAAGCAGCGCTACGAAGCGCAGCAACAGGCGCTGATGGTGCTCGAACAGCGCGTTCGCCAGGTCGAAGAGCAGCCCGCCGCCCCACCCCCCAAACGCCTGACCCGCTCGCCGGCCTCCGAGCCGCGAAACAACCAGGCGATCGCCGCATCCGGCGGCAGCGGTTCATCCTATGGCGAGTCGCTCAAGGATGATTCGGAGCCGGCACAGAGTGTGTCCAACCTCTACGACGAAGCCAGTGGCTTCTTCGGTGGCGGCAAGTTCAGCGTCGAGACCGGCATTACCTATGCCCGCTACGACACCCGCCAACTGATCCTCAACGGCTTCCTGGCGCTGGACTCGATCTTCCTGGGCAATATCAACCTGGACCGGATCAAGGCCGACAACTGGACGCTCGACCTCACCGCGCGCTACAACCTCGACAACCGCTGGCAGTTCGACGTCAACGTGCCGATCGTCTACCGCGAGTCGACCTACCAGTCCGGGGGTGTCGGCGGTAACGCCCAGGGCATTTCCGAACGCACCATCACCCGCGACCCAACCCTTGGCGACGTCAACTTCGGCGTCGCCTACAAGTTCCTCGACGAGTCGGAGAACACCCCGGATGCGGTGTTCAGCGTGCGGGTCAAGGCACCGACCGGCAAGGATCCGTTCGGTATCAAGCTGCTGCGCGACACCGAGAACGACAGCCTCAGCTACCCAGAAGACCTGCCCACCGGCAACGGTGTCTGGTCGATCACCCCAGGTATCTCGCTGGTCAAGACCTTCGACCCGGCAGTGCTGTTCGGCAGCCTGTCGTACACCCACACCTTCGAGGATTCGTTCAGCGACGTCAGCTCGACGATCAACCAGAAAGTACCGGGCAAGGTGAAGATCGGCGACAGCTTCCAGATCGGTGCAGGCGTGGCCTTCGCCCTCAACGAAAAGATGTCGATGTCGTTCTCGGTCTCGGACCTGATCGCCCGGCGCTCGCGGATCAAGTCCGCAGAAACCGGCGACAGCTGGGCCGACGTCAAGAGCAGCGATGCCAACGCCGCCTACTTCAACGTCGGCATGACCCTCGCGGCCACCGACAACCTGACCATCGTGCCGAACCTGTCGATCGGCCTGACCGACGATGCACCGGACTTCACCTTCAGCCTGAAATTCCCCTACTACTTCTGATCCATCCAGCCCGGGGGCGCCTCGCGCCCCTGCACTTCAATTGGTAACCAACCTTGTCGCGTCCGGCCTTCCCGTGAGGGGGCTGTTATGATGCATCACATTTTTGTGACTGTTTCATGGCAAGGAAGGACGTTTCGTGAAAAACATGCTTGGCCATCCCCGCGCTCGGCTCGCCACCCTGGCAGTGCTGGTCGTGGTGATCCCCCTGGCTGCCCGCGCACTGCTGGGTTGGTCCGATCCGCTGGGGTACCTGTCGGACCTGGCGATCGGCATCCTGCTGGTACTGCTGTTGCAGCGCAGCCCCTGGTGGCTGGCGCTGCCGGTGCTGCTGGCCTGGGGTGGGCTGCTGGTGGCTTCGGCCGAGCTGGTCAGTGCGGTCGGGCGCCTGCCGAACAGCAGCGATCTGGGCTATCTGTTCGACCCACAGTTCATGGAAAACTCCACCGGCGGAGCCCTTGCTCACCCCTGGCTGCCCTGGACCCTCGGTGCCGGCCTTTTCGTCTGGCTGCTGACCCGCTGGCTGCAGCGCGGCCAATCCGCCCCGGCGTTGCCACGTGCGGCCTGGGCCGCCCCTGCAGTACTGCTCGCCGCGCACTGGGGCAGCGAGCACCTGATACCTTCCGACGCCGACCAGTGGCGTCAGTACAATCTCTCCCATCAACTGCTCTCGGCAGGCACCAGCGACCTGCAACTCAAGGCACAGGCCTGGCTGGGCCACGACCTGACGGTCACACCGCTGCCCAGCGCCGGCCTGACCCAGGCCGACCTCGACGGCCGCAGGCTATTCGAAGCCCCCGGCAGCGCACGCAACCTGCTGGTCATTACCCTCGAAGGGATCCCCGGCGCCTATGTGCGCGCCAACCGGCAAGCCCTGCACAGCCGTTTCGATGACGACCTGATGCCCAACCTCAGCCGCTGGGCCGAACGCGGCATGAACACCCCCGATTATGTCCTGCACACCCATCAGACCATTCGTGGCCTGTACGCCATGCTCTGCGGCGATTACGACAAGCTCGCCAACGGCACGCCCAAGGGTGTCGAGCTGCTGACCCAGGACCTGCGCAACCAGGCCTGCCTGCCCGCACAACTGCGCCAGGCCGGCTTCAGCACCCACTACCTGCAGGGCGCCGGCCTGCGCTTCATGGCCAAGGACCGAATCATGCCGCACATCGGCTTCGACTCGGTGCACGGCCTTGAGTGGTTCCGCAACGACAACTACCTCGAGTTCCCCTGGGGCAAGGACGACAAGGCCTTCTTCGAGGGCGCGCTGGGCTATGTCGGTGAGCTGCGCAAACAGCGCCAGCCGTGGATGCTGACCCTGCTCACGGTCGGCACCCACCAGCCCTACTCCGCACCAGACGATTACCTGCAACGCTACGACAGCGCCAAACAGGCGGCGGTCGCCTACCTGGACGACGCCCTGGGCGCGTTCCTCGATGCCCTGGAGCGCCAGGGCGTGCTCAAGGACACCTTGGTGGTCATCACTTCGGACGAGTCCCACGGCATCGACGGTGTGCGCCTGGCCTCGTCCTGGGGCTTCAACCTCACCCTCGCGCCCGAACAGGCACAGTTGCCGAAGATCAAGCCCGGCACCTACGGCCATGTCGACCTTGCCACTTCGCTGCTCGACTACTTCGCGCTGCCGATTCCCGCCGCCCTGGCCGGTCGCTCGCTGTACCGCGACTACGACAGCGGCCGGGAAATGATCTCTTTCACCAACGGCATGCTGCGCTACCACGATGGCCGCGGCACCTTCAGCGAATGCGACTTCCAGCAACGCTGCCGACGCTACGCAAGCGAGGGATTCATCGCCGACCAGGCGCAGTTCCTCGGCCGCGGCGAAGCCCCACTGGGGCGCCAGATCACAGCGCTGGCCGGCGTGCTGGACGGGTCGTTGCTGCAAACCCCGTTGAACCTGCGCTACCAGTTCGGCGGGCCGTCGGCCATTCCTCTGCACAAGCGCATTCGTGACGACTGGGCCGACAATCTGATCGGCGCGCAGTACCTGGAAATGCCCCAAGGCTCGCACACCCGCGTGCGGGTCAAGGTGCGCTCGCTCGACCCTGCCCACCGGGCGCACATCCAGCTCAAGGCCAAGCAGCAGGAACAGGACGTACCGCTGGGGTTGCCCGAGGAGATCCTGGTCACGGCCGACCAGCCGATGGAGCTGGAGTTCGGCTTCGACAACCCCATCGAGCGCAAGGCGTTCTCCTTCCACCTGCTCGGCTATGGCGGGGGTGAAGTGGAAGTCAGCGATTTCAGCGTGATCACCGCCCTGCCGGGAGAAGAGGACGTGATCGAGGAAATACAGGACGACGGCCACATCGCGCAGTCGAGTTGAATCAAAAGTGGGCGTGATCCGTGCCAGGCATCGCGGTGTCTTTTTCGCGGGCAAGTCGGAGCGCCGAACCGCCGCTCCTGAAGGATTCAGCGGATCTGATGCTTGTGCAGCAAGCGGTAGAAGGTCGGTCGGGAAACCCCCAGCACCTTCGCCGCGATGCTCATGTTGTCACTGTGGCGGTTGAGCACATCGCACAGCGCCTGGCGTTCAGCCCGGTGCTTGTAGTCCTCCAGCGTCCCTAGCGGCGCCTCGGCTTCCTCCAGCACCTGCAACCCCAGGTCCTGCGCCTCGATCTGCCGTCCCTCGGCCAGCACCAGTCCGCGACGTACACGGTTGGCCAGTTCGCGTACGTTGCCCGGCCACTCGTGGCGCCCCATGGCCGCCAGGGCATTGTCGCTGAACGAACGCGGCCGTCGCCCGGTTTCCAGGCTGTAGAAATGCGAGAAATGGCTGGCCAGCATCGACAGGTCACCGTGGCGGTCGCGCAGAGGCGCAGTCACCACTTGCAGAACATTGAGCCGGTAGTACAGGTCTTCACGAAACCTGCCACGCTCGATCGCCTGCTCCAGGTCCACGTGGGTCGCCGCCAGCACCCGCGCATCCACCGGAATCGGCTGGCTACCGCCGACGCGCTCGATGTGCTTTTCCTGCAGAAAACGCAGCAGATTGGCCTGCAACTCCAGAGGCAGGTCGCCAATCTCGTCGAGGAACAGCGTACCGCCGTGCGCCGCCTCGATACGCCCGACCTTGCGTTGATGCGCGCCGGTAAAAGCGCCTTTCTCGTGGCCAAACAGCTCGGACTGGATCAGATGTTCGGGGATGGCCCCGCAATTGATCGCAATGAAGGGCTTGTCATGCCGCTGCGACTGACGATGCAGCGTACGCGCCACCAGCTCCTTGCCGGTGCCGCTCTCGCCACGGATCAGTACGGGCGACTCGGTCGGCGCCAGCTTGCCGAGCAGCTTGCGTAACTCGCGGATGGGTCGGCTCTCGCCGAGCAGTTCGTGCTCGGGCTCATCGACCCGCACTGCCCCCTTGCCACGCAGGCGCGCCATGCCGAACGCCCGCCCGAGGGTGACCTGCACCCGGGAAACATCGAATGGCAGGGTATGGAAGTCAAAAAACCACTCACAGACGAAATCGCCGACGTTCTGCATGCGCAACTCTTCGGCGCTGAGCACGGCGATCCATTCGGTATTGCTGCGCTTGATCAGATCCTTGACGGCATCCTGGTGACGCAGGTGCGAGGCCTGCAATCGCAACAGGCCGACGTCACAAGGATGTTCGAGCGCAGCACCCAGGGTGCAACTGCGCACATCCCAACCGGCGCCCCGCAGGCCCGGCAGTAGACGGTGGCAATCGTCGCAGGGGTCGACAATCAGCAGACGGCGTTGGGATGCAGGTTCAAGCATGACCTATCCTTGGCGCCAATTTTCAGTTTTTTAATTAGAAACAGTAAGTTGCGGCGCCCGAATTAACAGTAGCAACGAACCTGACGGTGCCCACTACCGTTTGTCTGCCAAATGCCGTCACACAAAGCGAACCTGGAATTTTTGCCAATAACCGGCGTCACAGGCGGCACATACAACGGATAACTTTTACCGTTATAAAAAAATTTTCGACTGCCATGTGACTTCACCCACGACCCGGAGCATCAGTACCAATAACCCCGCGCTGCAATCGTTCATTTCTTTACCCGCGCGGACACACATTTGCTGTTTGGGACTACAAGAGAGACCGAACCATGAATGCCCCGCTCCGTGTCAACGAAGCACTGCTGATCGCCGACCACGCCTTCGAACCCTTCCAGTGCGTTGCCTGGGATGCACCCAACGGTACTGGTGAACTGAGCCTGGCAGTGATCGACCGGACCAGCACCCGCATCGGCAGCAAGCAGGTATCCTCGCGCATCTATTCGGACCCTGCACAATGGGCCAGCCTGATCGAGGAAGTCCGCGCCGAGCTGTTCGAAAAAGGCTACGACCTGCAACCCTGGTCCATGCCCAAGGCATAACTTGCCGACGCACAGGTGCGCGTCTTGTCGCGCACTTGTGCAACTTTCCCCCTGCCGCTTCGGCAACTTTCAGTTTGTGCGACTTATTGTCGCGCGCCCACTTTATTCAACAACGTTGAACTGCTCGACATGCTGGTAATCCGCCTGCAGTTGCGCAGCGAGTTGCCGTGCCCGCCCCAGGCGCACCGGCGCCGTCTCGATATCGACCAGCACGCAGGCACAGGGCATCGGCTGCACAGGCTTCCAGCGTTGCAGGCGCCCGTCGGTCAGCACCAGGCAGCGCTGGACCTCCCCGGGGTGCGCTTTGCCACGGCGCAGCAACCACTGGCGCGCCTCTTCCAGGGCCGCGAGCAACGGCGTGCCGCCTCCTGCCCCGAGCGCACGCAGCCAGGGCTGAAGCGCAGCCGACGCCTTCAGGCCATGACGCTGCCACTGTGGTGTGCTGCCGCTGGCGGTCAGCAACGCCAGGCGCGCACGCTGGCGGTAGGCCTGGTCGAAGAAGGTCTCCAGCAGCCCCTTGGCTTGCGCAAGGGATTGGTGGCGGCGGGTTGACGCCGACGCATCGACGATCACCAACCACAGTTCCGGCGCTTGCCCACGGCGTTGCTGCCAGCACAGGTCCTCGACACGGCGAGGCCGCCCCTTGAGCAGGGTCGGCAGCCAGGCGACCCGACCATCAGCGGCTGCACGGGCGCGTCCACGGCTGGCACCTGTCAGTTTTCCGGCACGGGGCCTGGCATCCGCCGCTGAACCACTTCGTGCGCGGATGCTCAGGGCTTTTTTGCCCAGTTCGGCACCTCACGCCGGGCACCTGCGCTCACCGGTTGTGCCTCCATTGCCCCCCAGTCACCTTGTCCACTCGGGTCTTGCGACTGCTGGCCGCCCTGAGGTGGCGTGTTCGAGCCAGTGGGCGGCTCTGCGCTACGGCGGCGATGGCGCAAGGCAAATTCGGCCACAGCCTCTACATCTTCCTCGCCGATGGCCGCAGCACCGCGCCACGCGGCATGGGCGCGAGCCGCCCGCAACCAGACCAGGTCGGCACGCAGGCCATCGACACCCGCAGCGAAACAACGCTCGGTGATCCAGGCCAGCGCCTGGTCGTCCAGGGCAATGGCCGGCAGGCGCTCACGTGCGTGCTGGCAGCGGTCGCGCAACTGCGCCTGGGCCGTTGCCCACTGCGCGCAGAAGGCCTCGGGGTCGCTGTCGAATGCCAGGCGGCGGCGGATGATCTGCTGACGGTCGTTCGGCTCAGGCGTGCCTTCAAGGGCGATGTTCAAGCCGAAACGGTCGAGCAACTGCGGACGCAGCTCGCCCTCTTCCGGATTCATGGTGCCGATCAGCACGAAACGCGCGGCGTGACGGTGCGAGATACCGTCGCGCTCGACACGGTTGGTGCCGCTGGCCGCCACATCCAGCAGCAGGTCCACCAGCGGGTCGGGCAGCAGGTTGACCTCATCCACATAGAGCACCCCACCGTCCGCCTGGGCCAGCACGCCCGCCGAGAAGCGTGCCTTGCCCTGCCCCAGCGCAGCATCAAGATCCAGAGTACCGACCAGCCGTTCTTCGGTCGCGCCCAGCGGCAGGGTCACGAAGGGGCCTGCGCCGAGCAGATCGGCCAGGCCCCGGGCCAAGGTGCTCTTGGCCATGCCACGCGGACCTTCGATCAGCACACCGCCGATCTTCGGGTCGATGGCGGTCAGGCACAGCGCCAGCTTGAGGTCTTCGGCACCGACCACGGCGGCCAGGGGGAACTGCAGGGGTTCGGTCATTTCAGGCCTCTTCCTCGCCGTCGAGCAACTGCTGCTCGAGGGCCTCGCGGTAATCGCCCGGGGCCTGCCACAGACCGCGCTGCTGGGCTTCCAACAACCGTTCGGTCAGATCGTGCAAGGCGTGCGGGTTATGCTCGCGCATGAATGCTCGGGTCGCCGGATCGAGCACGTAGGCATCGGCCAGCGACTGGTAATGGTGATCGTCGATCAGGTGAGTGGTGGCATCGAAGGCGAACAGGTTGTCGACCGTCGCCGCCAGTTCGAAGGCACCTTTATAGCCGTGACGCTTGACCCCGTCGATCCATTTCGGGTTCAGCGCACGCGCGCGGATCACCCGGTTCAGCTCCTCCTTGAGGGTGCGGATACGCGGGCGATCGACCTGGCTGTGGTCGCCGTGGTAGCTGGCGACCGTGGCGCCGGCCAGGGTTTCGGCAGCTGCGAGCATGCCGCCCTGGAACTGGTAGTAGTCGTTGGAGTCGAGCAGGTCGTGCTCGTGGTTGTCCTGGTTCTGCAACACCGCCTGGACCTGCCCCAGGCGCTGGGCGAACTGGGCCCGTGCCGGCGTGCCTTCATCGGCAGCACCATAGGCATAGCCGCCATGGTTGAGGTAGACCTCGGCCAAGTCGGCGCGCCCCTGCCAGAGGCGTCCGTCGATGGCGTTCTGCACACCCGCGCCATAGGCACCCGGCTTGGCGCCGAACACCCGCCAACCCGCCTGGCGCGAGGCCTGCTCGGCATCGACACCCTGCGCCAGCAGCGCCGCGCGCTCGGCACGCACACGGGCAGCCAGCGGATTGAGGTCGTCCGGCTCATCCAGCGCCGCCACGGCCTGTACCGCCGCGTCGAACAGGCGGATCAGGTTGCCGAAGGCATCGCGGAAGAACCCCGACACGCGCAAGGTTACATCGACCCGCGGGCGATCAAGCAGGCTCAGGGGCAGGATTTCGAAGTCATCGACCCGCTGGCTGCCGGTGGCCCATACCGGCCTCACCCCCATCAGCGCCATGGCCTGGGCGATGTCGTCACCGCCGGTGCGCATGGTCGCCGTACCCCAGACCGACAGCCCGAGCTGACGCAGGTGATCACCATGCTCCTGCAGGTGACGCTCGAGGATCAGGCTGGCCGAGGCAAAGCCCAGGCGCCAGGCGGTGGTGGTGGGCAGGTTGCGCACGTCCACGGTATAGAAGTTGCGTCCGGTGGGCAGCACGTCCAGACGCCCGCGACTGGGTGCGCCGCTGGGGCCTGCCGGCACAAAACGCCCGGCCAGGGCCGCGAGCAGGCCGTCGATCTCGGCGGCGCCACAGGCATCCAGGTTCGGCGCGACTTCGTCGGCGAGTGCCTGCAGCACGGCATGCACCGCCTGCCATTGCGCGGTATCGGGTGCTGCCAGGCGCCCTTCGATCAGGGCCAGGGCGAGCATCTCCAGACGTTCACGGGTATCACCCTGGGTGCGCCACAGCGCAGCATCCAGCGCCTGCAGCAGCTCGGGACGCGGCCCTTGCCAAGCCTGGCCAAGGTCGCAGTCCAGCGGGTCGAACGCCAGTTCCAGAGCACGTGCCAGTGCGCGCAGCAGGCTGGCATTGCCACCGCGGCCGTCACCACGATCGACCCGCAGCAGCGCCAGCAGCGTATCGCTGCGCAGGCGCCCCTGCGGCGACTGACCAAAGACATGCAAGCCATCGCGAATCTGCGACTCTTTCAAGTCGCATAAATAAGTGTCCAGGCGCGGCAGCCAGACAGCCGCGTCGTCCAGTTGCCCTTCGAGCTGCAGGTCACGGTCGATATGGTTGGCCTTGACCAGCTCGAGAATGTCGCGCTGCAGCTCGCGGGCGCGGCGCGGGTCGAGCAGTTGCGCCTCGTAGTATTCGTCGGCCAGCTGCTCCAGATGCCGCAGCGGCCCGTAGGTTTCGGCGCGGGTCAGCGGCGGCATCAGGTGATCGATGATCACCGCCTGGGTGCGGCGCTTGGCCTGGGCACCTTCACCGGGATCGTTGACGATGAACGGGTAGATGTTCGGCAGTGGGCCGAGCAGCGCATCCGGCCAGCACTCGGCGGACAGTCCGACACCCTTGCCGGGCAGCCACTCCAGGTTGCCGTGCTTGCCGACATGGATCAGCGCATCGGCGGCAAAGCCGTTGCGCAACCAGAAATGGAACGCCAGGTAGCCGTGCGGCGGCACCAGGTCCGGGTCGTGATACACCGCGCTCGGGTCTACCTGGTAGCCCCGGGCCGGCTGGATGCCGACGAAGGTCAGGCCGTAGCGCAGCCCGGCGATCATCATCCGGCCGTTGCGGAACATCGGGTCTTGCTCGGGCGAGCCCCAGCGTTCGCGCACCGCCTGCTGGTTGGCCTCGGGCAGGCAGGCGAAGGCCGCCAGGTAGTCGTCCAGGGACAGGCTCTGGGCACAGGGACGCTGGTCGAGGTGGTCCAGGTCGTTGGTCACGCCGCCGAGCAGTTCGTGGATCAGCGCCGTGCCCGTCTGCGGCAGGCCCGCAACCGGGTAGCCCTCGGCCTGCAGGGCATGCAGGATGTTCAGCGCGGCGCCCGGTGTGTCGAGCCCTACGCCATTGCCGATACGCCCGTCGCGGGTCGGATAGTTGGCCAGCACCAGCGCCACACGCTTCTGGGCATTGGGCAGTCGCGCCAGCTCGACCCAGCGCCGCGCCAGTTCGGCGACGAAATCCATGCGTTCGGAACGGGCCTTGTAGCAGACCACATCGGACTGGCTGCGCTCGCTGCGCCAGGCCAGGTCCTTGAAACTGACCGGCCGGGTGATGATGCGCCCGTCCAGCTCCGGCAAGGCGATGTGCATCGCCAGGTCACGCGCGCCCAGGCCCTGCTCGCTGGCTTCCCAGCCGGGCTGGTTGTCCTGGGCGCAGATCGCCTGCAACACCGGCACGTCGCGGCGCAGCGGGCGCAGGTTGGGCCGCTCCGGGCTGGACAAGGCAAAGCCTGTGGTGTTGATCACCACCTCGGCGCCGACCTCGTCGAGCCACGCCTCGACCTGTTCCAGACAGGCCGACTCCTTGAGGCTGGCGACTGCGATCGGCAATGGGTTCAGCCCGGCCGCCTGCAAGCGCTGGCAGAACACATCGATGAACGCGGTGTTGGCGGCCTGCAGGTGCGAGCGGTAGAACAGGATCGGCGCCACCGGATGCTCCGGGTGCCACTCGGGGAACCAGTCTTCAAGCCGCGCACTGGGCTTGCCGGGGTGGTAGACCGTGGTGCGCGGCAGCGGCTGGGGTTCGTCCCAGGCATAGTCGCGCCCCAGCCACTGGCTGGCCAGGCAATTGAACAGGTTGACCGCATTGGCCTTGCCGCCCTGGCGCAGGTAGTGCCAGAGCCGCTCGGCCTGCTCGGTCGGCACCGTGCCCAACTGCGTCAGCTCAGGGTCGGGGCGGTCATCGCCGGGCACCAGGATCAACTGCACGCCACGCGCCGCGAGTTCGACCAACTGTTCTACGCCATAGCGCCAGTAGCCGACACCGCCGTGCAGCGACACCAGGATCACCTTGGCGTGACGCAACACCTCGTCGATGTACAAGTCGACGGAGGCGTGGTTCTGCACTTGCATGGGGTTGGCCAGGCGCAGGCTGGGGAAATCGTCCGGCAACTGCTCGGCGGTTTCGGCGAGCAGTGCCAGGTGAGAGTCGCCGCTGCAGAGAATCACCAGCTCGGCGGGCGTCTGGCCAAGGTCGGCAATGCTGTCGTCCGGCACGAAGCCGCCGGGCTGGGTCCGCAGCAGGTGCATGGATCAGGCGCCCAGGGCCTGGCGCAGGCGCGCTTCCAACTGTGCCGCGTCGAGGTCCTGACCGATCAGCACCAGACGGGTGATGCGCGGCTCGTCGCTGCGCCAGGCGCGGTCGAAGTGCTTGTCGAAGCGCGTGCCCACACCTTGGATCAACAGGCGCATCGGCTTGCCGGGGATCGCGGCAAAACCTTTGGCACGCAGGATGCCGAACTCGGTGACCAGTTGCGTCAGGGCATCGAGCAGCAGGCTTTCGTCCGCTTCAGGCAGGTCGATGGAGATGGAGTCGAAGGCGTCATGATCATGATCGTCATGATCGTCGCCGTCGTGGTGCGAATCGTGGTGGGTGCGACGGCCATCGATATGCACTTCGGACTCGGCCCCTACGCCCAGCAACACATCCAGCGGCAGGCGACCGCTGCTGGCCTCGATCACCTTGACGGCCGGCGGCAGTTCTTCGGCGACTTCGGCGCGGACCTTGGCCAGGCCCTCGGCGTCGATCAGGTCAGCCTTGTTCAGCACCACCAGATCGGCACTGGCCAGCTGGTCGGCGAACAGCTCGTGCAGCGGGGATTCGTGGTCCAGGTTGGGGTCCAGCTTGCGCTGGGCGTCGACCTGGTCCGGGTAGGCGGCGAACGTGCCGGCGGCCACGGCCGGACTGTCGACCACGGTGATCACCGCATCGACGGTGCAGGCATTGCGGATTTCCGGCCACTGGAAGGCTTGCACCAGCGGTTTGGGTAGGGCCAGGCCACTGGTCTCGATGAGAATGTGGTCCAGGTCGCCGCGACGGGCGACCAGCTCACGCATCACCGGGAAGAACTCTTCCTGCACGGTGCAGCACAGGCAGCCGTTGGCCAGCTCATAGACGCGGCCGTTGGCCTCTTCCTCGGTGCAGCCGATGCTGCACTGCTTGAGGATCTCGCCGTCGATACCCAACTCGCCAAACTCGTTGACGATGACCGCGATGCGTCGCCCCTGGGCGTTGTCGAGCATGTGGCGAAGCAAGGTGGTCTTGCCCGAGCCGAGGAAGCCGGTGACGATGGTGACGGGAAGTTTGGCCAGTGTTTTCATGTGGCGATGCCCTTGGCAGCAATGGTGCGGGCATGCGGGACGAAAGCCACGGCCGACCGGCCGGACTCGCTCGCCACCGGATCACCCCGCCCGGTTGAAAGTCGAAAACGTTGCGAGGCAGGTCTCCTGGCTTGCACTGCACGACGTCCAGCCGTCAGGGCGACGCCTTCCCGCGCGTGGGCGCAGTGGCTGTGTCGAACCTGTTCAGTGCTTACAGTTGCGGGGGCAGCCGCGGCTTGTACCGCGTTCCCGTCTTAGCTCCGGCAGCGCCGGAGAACCTCGAAGCGGCAAGGCTACGCAGTGGTGCGCAGGTGGTCAACCGTCTGACGCTGATCGGAGCCTTCAGATGCCATCCCCGGCCAGCAGCTCGGTCAGCACCTGCGCCAGGGCCTTGACCATCACGTCGGCCGTTGGCCGGTGGACGATGACGATCTCGTAGCTGTCCACCTCCGGCAAACCTTGCGCCGCCCCCAGCACCCGGTGCTCGGCGGTGGCCGCGCGCGGCGGCAGCAGGCTCACGCCCATGCCGTCGGCCACCGCGGCCTGGATCCCGGACAAGCTGGAGCTGGTGAAGCTGATTCGCCAACGGCGGCCCATGCCTTCGATGGCATGGATCATGTCTTCGCGGTACAGCCCGCGCGGCGGAAAGGTGACCAAGGGTACCGGGTCAAGCTCGAAGGCCGGCATGCGTACGCTGTCGATCCATTGCAGGCGCTCGGGCCAGCAGGACACGCCCTCGCGGCTGTTGCGCCGCTGCTTGAGCAGCACCAGGTCAAGTTCGCCATTGTCGTAGGCCTGGCTCAGGTCGCGGCACAGACCGCTGGTGACTTCCAGCTTGACCTGCGGGTGCAGGCGGCTGAACGCCGACAGCGCATTGGTGGTTCGCCCGCCGACGAAGTCTTCGGGCACGCCAAGGCGCACGGTCACACCAACCATGGCCCCGGCCAGGGCCTCGAGCATCTGGTCGTTCAGCGCCAGCATGTGCCTGGCATAGCCAAGCAGCGTCTGCCCGGCGTCGGTGGGCAGCACGTCGCGATTGCCACGCACCAGCAGGCGATGGCCGACCATCTCCTCGAGGCGTCGCACCTTCTGGCTGATGGTCGACTGGGTCGAATGCAGGCGCGCTGCAGCCGTGGTGAAGCTGCCGCAATCGGCGACCACGACGATGGCGCGCAACAGGTCGAGGTCGAACAGAGCCCTATTCGGTTTTACGCTGATGGACATGAGGGTATTCGGTTTTCAAATGACGAGCCTGACTTCTAGCATGGCCCTTCACGGCGGGCAACGTTGATGCATTCGGAAATCCACTACCGGTCATCCAGATAATTCGTTTCAGTCGCCGGCAACTTTTTCCCTAGGATGAGGTTTTGCCTCAGGAGCCCCACGCATGCGCCACACCCTCGCCGCCTGCCTGCTGGCCTTCACCTGCCTTGCCGCCCACGCCGAGACCACCTCCATGGATACCCGCCTGCTTTATGCCGCCCAGCGCGGCGATGCACCTGCCATCCGTCGCTTGCTCAAGGAACCGCTGGCGCTCGACAGCCGCGATGGCCAAGGGCGCACGCCCCTGCTGGCGGCGACCCACGGCAACCATATCGACGCGGCCAAAGTGCTGATCGAAGCCGGCGCCGATGTCAACGCCAAGGACAACATCCACGACAGCCCCTACCTGTATGCCGGTGCCCGCGGCCTGAACGAGATCCTGCGCATGACCCTGGCCCACGGCGCCGACCTCGCCAGCACCAACCGCTACGGCGGCACCGCGCTGATCCCCGCGGCCGAGCGTGGTCATGTGGAAACGGTGCAGATACTGATCGACGCGGGCGTGGACGTGAACCACCTCAACCGGTTGCACTGGACCGCCTTGCTGGAGGCAGTGATCCTTGGCGACGGCGGCCCGCGCCATGTGGACATCGTGCGTCGGCTGCTGGCGGCAGGCGCGGACCCGGCGATTGCCGACAAGGACGGCGTGACGGCGCTGGAGCATGCGCGGGCACGCGGGTATGCCGAGATGGTGGCGTTGCTGGAGCGTTGATGAAGCGCTGGCCCGTGCCAAGTGCACCGCGCTGCCTGGCACGGGCTACGCCCGTGTTCGCGGGACAAGCCCGCTCCCACAGGGATTGGGCTGAATAAGGTGTTCGCAAGCCCGCTACTCCACCTCCTCGTACGGCAAGCCCACATAATTCTCGGCAATGTTTACCAGGCCGGCCTCGGACGACAGGAAGTACTCCCGGTCGGCCTCCTGCATCTTCTGGTCCCAGGCATCCTTGTGCTCGCCAAAATCATGCAGCAGCTGGGTCATGAACCAACTGAAACGCTCGCCCTTCCAGACCCGCCGCAGCGCCAGCGGCGAGTAGCGCTCCAGCAGGTCGGTGCGGCCTTCGCGGTAGACCTTGACCAGGATGCGATACAGGTAGTTGACATCCGAGGCTGCCAGGTTCAGGCCCTTGGCCCCGGTCGGTGGCACGATATGCGCCGCATCCCCCACCAGGAACAGGTGCCCGTACTGCATCGGCTCGACCACCAGGCTGCGCAGCGGCGCGATGCTCTTTTCCAGCGCGGGGCCGGTGACCAGGCGCGCGGCGACGTCCTCGGGCAGACGCGCCCTGAGTTCGTCCCAGAAACGCGCATCGGGCCAGTTCTCCACCCGCTCGTCCAGCGGCACCTGCAGGTAGTATCGGCTGCGGGTGGTGGAGCGCTGGCTGCACAACACGAAACCACGATCATGATGCGCATAGATCAGCTCGTGGTTGACCGGCGGGGTATCGGCCAGCAACCCCAGCCAACCAAACGGATAGACCCGCTCGTACTGCTTGAGCACGCCCTGTGGAATGCTCTGGCGCGAAACGCCATGAAAACCGTCGCAACCCGCGATGTAATCGCACTCGACGCGGTGCAACTGGCCGTCCTTCTCGTAGGTCACGTAGGGCCGCTCGTCTTTGAGCCCGTGCGGCTGCACGTTGCTCGCGCCATACACGATCGGCGCCCCGCTCTGCTCGCGGGCCTGCATGAGGTCGCGGGTGACTTCGGTCTGGCCGTACACCATCACCGTCTTGCCGCCGGTCAGGGCCTTGAGGTCCAGGCGCTGGCGGCGCCCTGCCACCAACAGTTCGACACCCTCGTGCACCAGCCCCTCACGGTCCATGCGCGCCGATACCCCGGCCTCGCGCAGCAGGTCAACGGTGCCCTGCTCCAGCACACCGGCGCGGATACGGCCAAGCACGTACTCAGGGGTCTGGCGTTCGAGAATGAGCGTGTCGATGCCCGCCTTGTGCAGCAGTTGACCAAGCAGCAGGCCAGAAGGGCCGGCGCCAATGATTGCAACCTGGGTTTTCATTGTTGTTGTCTCGCCTTGTCGATGCCGTACTGGCGGCAGCCGGCATACGTTATTCGGGTTAGCCCCTGCATTTTTACTGGCGCAAAAAGCTGAAAAGGTGTCATATCCGATGGAAAATCTGCACTTTTCAAAATTCCGTGCGATCAGCGCACAGGTGTCCCGACCATGAAATCCTCCCTTCCCGGCGTACCGCTGTTTCAGCTCTATGGCGAGAACCACGCCTGGCCCGGCACCGATCTGCTGCACTGCGAATCGATCCCCGCACGCAGCCGCCTGCACCACTGGGAGATCAAGCCGTACCAGCATGCCGAACTGTTCCAGTTGCTCTACGTGCAGCGCGGGCACGCGCTGGTGGAAATAGAGGGTCGACGCAGCGAGATCCACGAGGCGGCGATCCAGGTAGTGCCACCGCTGACGGTGCATGGCTTTCGCTTCAGCGCCGACATCCAGGGCCATGTACTGACCTTCGGTACGGCGCTGGTGGCCGACCTCGAGCAACGCCTGGGAGCACCACTGGCGGTGCTGGCATCGGCGGCCTGCTACCCGCTGGGCCGCGACCGCACGCGCCTGCGCGGGCTGATCGACACCTTGCAGCAGGAATACCAGGGCAGCGCACCCGCTCGCGCCGCCATGCTGCAGGCGCTGGTGACCGCCCTGATGGTGTGGATCAGCCGCCGCCAGCAACTGGGCCAGGCACCGCGTAATCGCGACGAGCGCGACCGCCACCTGCTCGGGCACTACCTGCGCCTGGTCGAAGCGCATTACCGCCAGCACCTGTCGGTCGATGAGTTCGCTGCACGCCTGGGCATCACCAGCCTGCAGCTCAACCAGCTGTGCCGCGCGCTGAGCGGGCAGACCGCGCTGCAGGTGATCCACCAGCGCCTGCTGCTTGAAGCGCGGCGCAACCTGACCTACACACGCATGAGCATCGGCCAGTTGTCCGACAGCCTGGGTTTCAGCGATCCCACCTACTTCGCACGCTTCTTCAAGCGCCTCAGCGGCCAGACGCCCAATGCCTACCGACGCAGCGGCACTGCGCAATCACCTTGACGTATACGTCAACCTGCCTTTAGCTTACTCACATTCCACCCCCGAGCCCGAGCATGAGCAGCCAGACCTACAGCATCTCCGACCTGTCCCGCGAGCTGGACATCACCACCCGCGCCATCCGCTTCTACGAGGAGCAGGGTCTGCTGAGCCCCGAGCGTCGCGGCCTGGAGCGCATCTATTCGGCGCGTGACAAGGTGACCCTCAAGCTGATCCTGCGCGGCAAGCGCATCGGCTTCTCGCTGGCCGAATGCCGCGAGCTGATCGAGCTGTACGACCCCAGCGGCGGCAACCTCAAGCAGCTCACCAGCATGCTGGCCAAGATCGCCGAACGCCGCGCGCAACTGGAGCAGCAGATGCTCGATATCCAGCAGATGCACCTGGAGCTGGACACCGCCCAGGAGCGCTGCGAGCAGGCGCTGGCCGCCACCCTGAACAATAACCGCTGATTCGCCACAGGAACCCCGCCATGTCATTGCCCGCACACGTGCGCCTGGTCGAAGTCGGCCCGCGCGACGGCTTGCAGAACGAAGCCCAACCCATCAGCGTCGCCGACAAGGTGCGGCTGGTGGACGACCTCACCGACGCCGGGCTCTCCTACATCGAGGTGGGCAGTTTCGTCTCGCCCAAGTGGGTGCCGCAAATGGCTGGATCGGCCGAGGTGTTTGCCGGTATCCGCCAGCGTGCCGGGGTGACCTACGCAGCCCTGGCGCCGAACTTGCGCGGTTTCGACGATGCACTGGCAGCCGGGGTCAAGGAGGTGGCGGTGTTCGCCGCGGCGTCAGAGGCGTTCTCCCAGCGCAACATCAACTGCTCGATCAGCGAGAGCCTGCAACGCTTCGAACCGATCATGGACGCCGCGCACGAGCACGGTATCCGGGTCCGCGGCTATGTATCCTGCGTGCTCGGCTGCCCTTATGAAGGCAAGGTCAGCGCCGAGCAGGTCGCCCCGGTCGCCCGAGCCCTGCACGACATGGGCTGCTACGAAGTGTCGCTGGGCGACACCATCGGCACCGGCACCGCCGGCGATACCCGACGCCTGTTCGAGGTGGTCTCGGCGCAGGTGCCGCGCGAGCAGCTTGCCGGCCACTTCCACGACACCTACGGCCAGGCCCTGGCCAATGTCTATGCTAGCCTGCTCGAAGGGATCAGCGTGTTCGACAGCTCGGTGGCCGGGCTCGGCGGCTGCCCCTACGCCAAGGGCGCCACAGGCAACATCGCCACCGAAGACGTGCTGTACCTGCTGCAAGGGCTCGGCATCGAGACCGGTATCGAACTGGACAAACTGGTCGCCGCCGGCCAGCGCATCAGCGACGTGCTGGGGCGTGCCAACGGCTCGCGGGTGGCACGGGCCCGCAACGCCCGCTGACGCTCGCCACGGGCGGCGAAGGCCGCCCTGCTTGCCTCGCTCATCGAACTGTGACAATCCCGACCATCAGGATTATGCTCTGCGGGTATGTCCTCCAGTCTCAATATGTGAGCGCCGAATATGAAAATCGATGACATGGACGCCTTCGTGGCCGTCATCCGTTGCCAGTCGACCAACCTTGCCGCCGAAGCGCTGCAACTGACCCAGCCGGCCATCACCCGGCGCGTGCAGAACTTCGAGGAAGACCTCGGCGCCACCTTGCTCGACCGCAACACCAAGCCACTCAAGCCCACGCCCATGGGCCTGCGCGTGTACGAGCAGTGCAAGGCCATCCTGCGTGAAATCGACGCCCTGCGCGAACTGGTGGCCAACGATGGCGCGCCGTCCGGCACCCTGCGCCTGGGCGTGCCGCAGACACTGGGCGACGTGGTGCTGCTCGAGGCCCTGGCGCAGATCCGCCAGGCCTACCCTGAGCTGCGCACCCAGGTCACCAGCGGCTGGGGCAGCAGCCTGATCGCGCGCATGGAAAACGGCGAGCTGGATGCCGCTGCGGCCCTCTTCCCACCGGGCAAGATCTTCCCCGAGGGCATCGCCAGCCATTCCATCACGCGTATGCCGTTGCGGGTGGTCGCGGCCAAGGGCAGCGCCGGCAAGCGCAGCTACAAGTTGCGCGACTGCTATACCCGCGGCTGGGTGCTCAACCCCGATGGTTGCGGCTTTCGCGCCGGGCTGCAGCGCGCATTGAGCGAACAGGGGTTGTCACTGTCGATCAACCTCGAAACCTTCGGCACTGAGTTGCAACTGGGGCTGGTCGCCAACGGCCAGGGCCTGGGCCTGGTGCCCGAACCGCTGTTGCTTGCCAGTCGCCATCGAGACCTGCTGGACATCGTCAACGTCAGCGATTTCAAGCCGCAAGTCGACCTGTGGCTATTCCATCCACGCTACCTGGGCAACCTCCAGGAGCCGGTGGAGCTGTTCGGCGCCGTGGCAGGCACCCGCCTGAACAGCGCAGCGAGCCGACCCGGCTAAATGATCACCTTGCATAAAAACAAAAAAGATAATTCTTAAAACGAATAATTAGCATAGAACCAAAAAGACTTTTACAGCGTTGCGCCAGACGCCTACGGTCCTGTTCACACCGTACTGCTTGCACTGGAGCACCGCATGAGTTCACTGTCCGTCGTACCTCCCAGCCAGGAGGCCGTGCGCCTACGGGTCAGCGCCGAGGAATGGGAGGTGCGGGTCAAGCTCGCCGCCGCCTATCGCCTGGCGGCCCTGTTCCGCTGGACCGATCACATCTACACGCACTTCTCGGCACGGGTTCCCGGCCCGGACGAGCACTTCCTGATCAACGCCTTCGGCCTGCTGTTCGACGAAATCACCGCGTCGAACCTGGTCAAGGTGGATGTCGACGGCACGATCATCGACGACCCGCTGGGCCTGGGCATCAACCAGGCCGGCTACGTCATCCACAGCGCGATCCATCGCGCCCGCCCCGACCTCAAGGCCGTATTGCACACCCACACCCGCGATGGCGCGGCGGTGTCTGCCCAGCGTGACGGCCTGCTGCCGGTCTCCCAGCATGCGTTGGCCTATTACAGCCGCGTGGTGTATCACGACTACGAGGGCGTCGCGCTGGACCTGGATGAACAGCAGCGCCTGGTGGCCAACCTGGGGCAAAGCAATATCCTGATCCTGCGCAATCACGGCTTGCTCACCGGCGGCATCAGCGTCGAGCATGCCTTCCGTGAGCTGCACGGCCTGGAGCGCGCCTGCAACATCCAGATCGCCGCCCAGGCCGGTGGCAACGACCAGCTGCAGTACGCCTCCCCGGCGGCGATTGCCAAGGTGCATGAGCAGTCGAAGCGCTTTTCCGACGGGCTTGGCGAAGGGATCCAGCGGCACTGGGATGCGTTGATCCGGCAACTGGATCGCGAGGGGCGCGATTACCAAAACTGACCACAGCACCTCCTGCGGCAGCGGGCATGCCCGCTGCGCTTACCTCAGCCCTCGCGCCAACGCCACGCAGCGGCGCGCCAGCACATCGGTCGGGTCCACCAGTGCCACCTGTACCCCGTCGATGGGGAAGCCATCGGCCTGGGCCAGAATCAACGGCAATTCGGTACAACCCAGGATCAACACCCGCGCGCCCTGCCCGACCAGTTGCCCGGCGCCTGCCAGCAGGTCATCCCGACACTGCCCTTCGGTAAACCCCGCCTTGACGCCTTCCTCACCATAGATCGCACGCATCACCCGCGCCTGCGCCGCATCGTCCGGCACCAGCAGCGACAGGCCGACGCGTTCGGCCGCCGCGTGATAGACCCCACTCTGCAACGTGCCCGAGGTCGCCAGCAGCCCCACCCGCACCTCACGACCATAGCGGTGCAGAATGAAATCGATGGTCTCGCTCAGCATGTTGACGATCGGCACCGCCAGATGCTCCTGGATCCGCTCGACATAGGCATGCGCGGTGTTGCACGGGATCGCGATGGCATCGGCGCCCTCCTCTTCCAGGCGGCGACAGGTCGCGTACATCGCCACGGTCGGGTCGGCCTCCTGGCGCAGCAGGTTGGCGGTGCGATCGGGAATCTGCGGGTTCTGTTCGACCACCATCCTGATATGGTCCTGGTCACGCCCGGCCGGGGTGTTCTTCACTACCTTGCCCATGAAGTCCACGGTCGCCGCCGGCCCCACGCCACCGACGATCCCCAGCTTGAACGGCGCAAGGCTGGGCAGCGAGTCGGTGGCGCTGGCGAAATCGGCATACACCTGGTTGGCATCGACGCAGTGAATGCCACGGCGCATCAGCTCCGGCACCAGCAACGACAGCTCGGTCATGCCCGGCAGCAACAGCGTCGCGCCCTGGCCCTCGAGCTCCAGGCAAACCTGATGCAGCAGCTCCAGCGCCACCCCATCCAGATGTCCGGCCTTGATGCCTGCAGGCCCGTACACCGCCTCCATCAACGCCGCCTGCTGCACCGGCGAGGGATGGATCAGTTCGTAGTCGTCGGCAAGATGCCGCTCGAACAACCCCGAAGCGCGCACATAGTCCGAAGCCAGCACGCCCAGGCGCGCACCGGGCGGGGCGATGTGCGCCACATGGGCCTTGAGCGCCGCCATCAGGTCGACGATGGCGATCTGCAGCTCGGCGCGCAGTTCGTCGATGAAGGTATGACTGGCGAAGCACGGCACCAGCACGGCGTCGGCACCGCTGTCGGCATAGCCCTGGCAGACCTGGAACACGTAGAGCTTGCGCGAGGTCATGCTCGCGCCCGCGCTGAGCGGCAACGCCAGGTCCTTGAACGGGTGCTGCTCGAACAGCAGGTGGTAGCGGCCCTGTTCGGCCAGCAGGGGCTGGCTCTTGAGCAGCTTGAGGAACAGGTCGCCACCGGCCAGCGAGCCGAGGCCGCCGATGATGCCGAGAGTGCGCGCGTTGGCGGTCTTGCGTGGGCTTTTCATGGGACGGTCCGGATCAGGCGTGGGTGGCAGGTTTCAGCGCAGGTTCGACAGGCGTCGGGGCATCCTCATGGCGCCGTTCGAGGTCGGCGATCACCGCCGTGGCGATGCTGTTGCCCACCACGTTGGTCGCGGTACGGCCCATGTCGAGGAACTGGTCGATCGCCAGGATCAGCAACAGCCCGGCCTCGGGCAGGTGGAACATCGGCAGCGTGGCCGCGACCACCACCACCGAGGCCCGCGCCACCCCGGCCATGCCCTTGCTGGTGACCATCAGGGTCAACAGGATCAGCACTTGCTGGGTGAAGCTCAGCTCGATGTTGTAGGCCTGGGCGATGAACATGATCGCGAAGGCCTGGTACATCATCGAGCCGTCGAGGTTGAAGGAGTAGCCCAGCGGCAGGACGAAGCTCGACACGCGCTTGGGTGCACCGAATTTCTCCAGCGCATCGATGGTCTTGGGGTAGGCCGATTCGCTGCTCGCAGTGGAGAACGCCAGCAGCACCGGCTCGCGGATCAGCTTGCCCAGGGTGAACACCGGGCGCCCGAGGAAACCGTAGCCCACCGCGAACAGCGCCAGCCACAGCAGCAGGATGCCCAGGTAGAACTGGCCGATCAGCTTGCCATAGTCGAACAGCAGGCCGATGCCCTGGGTGGTGACGGCAGCGGCCAGCGCGGCGAAGACGCCGGCCGGAGCGAACATCATCACGTAGTCGGTGATGCGGAACATCACCTTGGCCAGCTCGTCCACCAGCTCGCCGATGCGGGTGTTGCCTCGTTGCTTGACGAACGCCAGCGCCAGCCCGAAGAACAGCGAGAACACCACGATCTGCAGGATCTCGTTGTTGGCCATGGCTTCGGCGATGCTGCGCGGGAACACATGGCTGATGAAGGTCTTGAGGCTGAAGTCCCCGGCGTTGACCGCCACCGAGCTCACTGCCTGGCCCGACTCCACGCTCAGGTTCAGGTGGGCGCCAGGCTGGAACAGGTTCACCAGCAGCATGCCCAGGGCCAGGGAGAACACCGAGGCGCTGACGAACCAGATCATCGAGCGCAGGCCGATGCGCCCCACCGAACCGGAATTGCCCAGGCTGCTGATCCCTGCGACCAGGGTGGCGAACACCAGGGGGGCGATGATCATCTTGATCATGCGCAGGAAGATATCGGTGACCAGGCTGAAGTAACCGGCAATCTGCTTGGCGGCGTCCGCGGAGCCTGCGTAGGTGTTGCACAGCCAGCCGACGACGATGCCGAGCAGGATCGCCACGGCGATGTAACGGGGTAGTTTCTTGTTATTCATCTCGACCTCTGTCTGTCGAATGCGGGAGGGACAGCAACAGGCTACGACGCACGGCCGGGGCAGTTGATGAGGATGCGCGATGGGTTCATGCGTAATTCGCATAGTTGTCGAATGGCGGTGAATTCGCGGCGAAGCGAGGATAAAATCCGGCATTGAACCGCCCCACTAACCTGTAGCAGCGGCGGTTCGCCGCTGCGACTTGTCCCACGATTGGGCGCGCAGCGGCCATAACACCGGACACCGAGTCACATCAGAAAGATCTCGGTTGCCTGGCTTGCGGCCGCTACGCGCCCGATCGCGGGACAAGCCCGCTCCCACAGGATGCGGCTGCAGAGTCTGCGCACCAACCACAGGACCACCACCATGCAGACAAAATGGATCGATGACCTGCTGGCCATCGCCGAAACCAAGAGCTTTTCCCGCGCGGCCGAGATCCGCTGCATCACTCAGTCCGCGCTGTCGCGACGCATTCGCTCGCTGGAGGAATGGGTCGGCGTCGAGCTGGTCGACCGCAGTACCTATCCGGTGCAACTGACCGCCGCCGGCAAGACCTTCTGCGACGAGGGCCGAGACGCGCTGTCGATCTTCCATGACCTGCGCTCGGCGCTGCGCCGCGGCGAGCGCATGCCCGGGCGCTCGATCCAGGTGGTGGCCGGGCACACCCTGTCGATGACCTTCCTGCCCACCTGGTTCGCCGGTTTCCAGCGGCGCTACGGCTACTTCAATGCGCGGGTGCTGGCCGCCAACGTGCAGGAGGCGGTCATCGCTCTGGCCGAAGGCAGCTGCGACCTGATGATCGGCTACAGCCACCCGCGTGCACCGATCATCCTCGACCCCGACAAGTTCGTCGGTCTGCGCCTGGGCAGCGATGCCTTCTTCCCGGTGTCGGCGCCCGACGCAGATGGGCGCCCGCTGTTCGCCCTGCCGGGGGCAGCGGGCAAGCCCCTCCCCTACCTCGCCTACACCTCTACCTCGTTTCTCGGGCGGGTGGTGGATGTGCTGCTGCAGGGCAACGCGCAACCTCACCTCAAGCGCTTCTACGAAGCCGACATGGCCATGCACCTGATGCGCATGGCCCGCGAGGGCTATGGCATCGCCTGGCTGCCGGAGTCGGCGGTCGAGGAGGAACTGGCCAGCGGTCGGCTGGTGCGCGCAGGCGGGGACGAGTGGAGCGCGGAACTGGAAATCTGGTCATTCCGCTCGATCGGCAACAGCAACCCGACCATGCTCGAGCTATGGAAGTCGCTGGAACGCGACCTGCGCTGAAACGCTGCCGGGGCCTTTGCGGCCCCGGCTTCAGGTGTATCGACGGGCGATCAGAACTTCAACTGCCATTGCCCCATCACGGCGTGATTACGCGCATTGCTGCCCAAGTCGCCGTTGTAGCCCAGGCCCACACTCTGCCGTGCACTGAGCCCCAGCTCCAGCCCGGCCTCGACGACCAGGCTGTCACGGTCCAGCGCACTGCCCTGGACGCTGAACGCATCGCCGCCGGCCAGGAACGCCTGGCGCGTGCGGGTGTCGAGGTTGCCATAGGTGTGGCGCCAGCCCAGGCTGGCGCGGGGCGTCAGGCTCATGCCGTTGTCCAGTTGCCCCAGGTGTGCGATGCGCACGCCGAAGGTACTGGTGACATTGTCCTGCGTGTCGGCATCCACCGCCAACGCAGCATCGCCGCCCTTCTCGCGGTAGCTGTCGCGGTGATAGCGCTGGTAGCCCAGGTTGGCGAAAGGCTCGGCACTCAGGCGCCCACTGCCCAGAGCATAACCCAGCTCGGCGAAGGCCTGCTGGCTGTCGGCATTGTAGTTGCCCTTCAGCCGCTCATCGAAGCCATCGAAGGCCACGCTGCGCTTGCTGTCGCCGTCATGGCTGCTGTACGCCGCACCCAGGCGCAGGGCCAGCGGGCCACTCTGGCGTTGGGCGTAGAGGCCGGCATGCCAGCTGCGCACCTTGCCGTCCAGGCCGCTGGCGTCCAGGCGGGTGCGCGAGTAGCCGCCCAGCACGCCCAGGCGCCAGTCGCTGCCCACCGCCCAGTCCAGGCCCATCACCGCGCCGCCGGTGCGCTGTTCCAGGCTGCTGGCGCCGTGGCTGCCATCGACCTTGCCGTAGCTGCCCAGCGCCTGGCCCCACACTCGCCCCTGGGCGTTCGGGTCGTTGAGGTTGCGCACGCCCTGGGGCAAGCCGGTGGCAGCGAGCACCGGGGTGTCCTGCTGATCCAGGCCCACCAGCAACCCGGCATTGCTGCCCATCGACTGCAAGGCGCCGAGCATGGTGCTGCCCACCTGGGCGCTACCGGCCAGGGTGGCCGCAGCGAGGTTGGCGGTGTTGCTGCCCGACAGTTGCTCGATGGCATTGCCCGCGCTGGCGTTCGAGGTATTGAGCAGCGCACTGTACAGCGCACTGCCGCTGCCCAGGCTGGCCAGGCTGCGCGCCGCAGCGCCAGCGTTGGCGCTGCGGGCGAACTGGTCGAAGGCGACGTCGTTGCGGGTGTAGGTCAGGCCTACCGACTGGCTGCTGTAGCTCAGTTTCGGGGTGAGGAAGGCGTAGTCGCTGGTGACCTGGCCAAAGGTGCCGTTGATCGCACCGGCGTTGAGCACGGTGTACTGGCTTTGCCAGGGGTACTGGCCAGGCGTCGGCTGGATGCGCAGGGTGGCACCGCCCAGATTGGCGGTACCGGTGACGGTGATCGGCGCGCTGCTGCCGTCGGCGTTGACGCCATAGACCAGGCTGGCGCCCGAATCGAACTTCAGGTCGCCCTTGACCGTGGCCACGCCCAGCCCGGTGTTGGTCAGCATCGTGCCCCTGACGTCGAGACCACCGACCACACCACCGCCCGCGTAGGTCGCCCCCCGGTCTACCCGCAAACTGCCGAGCACGCTGCCCTGGTTGACCAGCGCGGCGCCCCGGGTGATCTCGCCACCCTGGCTGAAATCGTTGACGCTGCTCAGCGTCCAGGTGCCCCCGGAGACCAGCAGCTTCTCGAAGTTGGCGCTGTTGCCGAACTGGCCGCTGCCCTCGAGCTGCAGCGTATCGACGCCATCGCCTGCATCCACCAGGCCATTGAACACCCCACCGGTACGCACGATCAGGCGGTCGTCGCCGCCGCCCATGCTCAATGCCAGGCCGTTGCCGCCGCTGATGGTGCCGCTGTTGATCACGGTGTCATCGAAGTTGCCGACCAGCTTGATGCCGAAGCCACGCTCGCCACGAATGATGCCGGCGTTGTCGATGGTGGTGGCGCCGACGCCCGAACCTTCGGCACCGTCGTCCACCAAAATGCCGTTGTCGACGCTGCGGATCAGGCCGGTGCTGGTGTTGGTGACCGTACCGCCACCCATGGCGATGCCTTCGCTGCCGTTGGGCCGCCCGCCGCTGTCCACGCCCTTGGCGCCCAGGCCCTGGATGGTGCCGGCGTTGTAGACGTGGCCGATGAAGTCGATATCGACGCCGTCGCCATCGCCATTGATCTTGCCATCGGCGATGGCACCGGTGATGGTGCCCCAGTTGTACACGGTGCCGGTGCCGTCGGAGCCGAAGCCCGAGCCGTTGCGCCCGGTGACGCTGGCACCGGCATAGTTGTAGAGGGTGGCGTCGGTCTTGAGGTCGATGCCGTGACGGTCGGCACTGATGCTGCCGTAGTTGTACACGGTGACGCCGGTCGAAGTACCGATCTTGATGCCGTCGTATTTCTGGTCCAGGCCCTTGGCATCCTGGGGCGCGGTGTCGGTATAGATACGCCCGTAGTTGGTGATGGTGGCGTTGGAGCCGGTCTTGATCGCGTCGTTGCCCACGGCGTGGATCACGCCGCTCGCCTCGTTCACCAGGGTGGTGCTGAAACCTGGGTTGTTGAGGGCCTCCAGATCGATGGCCTGGCCATCGGTAATGGATTCGATGGTCCCGGCGTTGCTGATCTTGAGGCTGCCGCCCGCGCTGGGGTTGGTCTGGAAACGGATACCGTCGTTGGTACCCTGGATCAACGCCCCGGCGCGGTTGGTGATGACGAAGAAGCTCTGGTCGGTGCCGCCATCCTTGGTGTCGATACCACGGGCCACAGTGGAGCGAATGATCCCGGCATTGTCGACGCTGACCGTAGTGCCACTGGTCTGCTTGGGCAGGATCACCCCGTCGTCGGCACCCGAGACGATGCTGCCGGTCGGCGTCACCTTGAGCGTGTCGCCCTTCTTGAGTTCCAGCGTGCTGGTACTGGCATTGCCAACCTGGTAATCGGTGGCGTTGGCGGCCAGGGCAGCACTGGCCAGGGCGACACACAGGGCCAGACGGTGCGGCGTGAAATGCATGTTGGGGCGACCATTGTGATTGTTGATGGCCGGCCAATATGGCTATCAGATATTACCGTTTGATTGACAACCTGCGCCGACCGCCTTCAACCAGCGCCCCACTTCGGCATAAATCCCCTCCACGGCCTCGACCATCCCCTGCATCCGCAGGAAATCGTGGGTCAGTGCCTCTTCCACCCGCCACTGCAGCGGCACACCGGCCTTTTCCAGGGCGTGCGCCCAGGCAACACCTTCATCGAGCAACGGATCATGCCCGGCCAGGGCCATCCAGGTGGGCGCCAGCCCTTCGAGCGCCGTCAGGTGCAACGGCGACACCCGCCAATCGAGGCGCTGCGATGCGTCACGCACGTAGTGCCGGTAGAACCATTCCAGGGTTTCGCTCTCGAGCAGGTAACCCTCGGCAAATTTCCCATGGGACGGCCGCTGGCAACTGATATCGGTGACCGGATAAAACAGCAACTGCGCCAACGGACGCAACGCCGCCTTCTCCGGCTGCTGCGCGGCCACGGCGGCGACGACGATGGCCAGGCTGGCCCCGGCGCTGTCGCCACTGACCACCACCCGGCGGGCATCCAGGCGCTGCGCCTCGCCGTGTTCCTCCAGCCAGCGGGCACTGGCCAGGGCATCGTCCGCAGCCGCCGGGAAGGGTGCTTCCGGCGCCAGGCGGTAGGCTGGCGCGAGGACCGCAAAATCGCTGCACATCGCCAGGCGGCGACATACCGCATCGTGGGAGTCGAGGCTGCCGACCACATAGCCGCCACCGTGAAAATACAACAGCACCGGCTGCAGACCGTCCACCGGCGACTGCCGACGGTACAACCGTGCCGGCAGCGGTTGGCCGTCACCATCCACCATCTGCAGGTGCTCGACCTGCAGGTCATCAGGCGGGCTCGGGTCGAGCACCTGGGAGCTGCGCTCGAATTCGGCACGGGCCTGCTCGACGCTCATCTGGTGCATGGGTTGGCTGGCACCGGTCAGTCGGCCCAGTTCGACCAGTTCGAGAAAACCGGCCAGGTCAGGATGCAGAGACATTGGGAAAATCCTCGGAAGACGCGATACGGGCGCCCGCCGATGCGGCGGACGCCCGAGGTTTCAATGACTGAACGTCGGGGCCAGGCTGTCGCGGATATCCGCCAGTACGCTGGGGTGCTGCAGCAATTCGAAGTGCCCTGCCGCCACCACCGCACTGGCCTGGCACTGCCCGAGCGCCGCTTCGAAACTGGCACGCTCGCGGCTGCCGACGACTTCGCCCCACCAGCAGCGCGCTTCGGCCGCCACCGCAGGCAGGCTGTGCAAGGCCTCACCCAGGGCTTTCAGGCGCATGGCCACGACGAAGGTGTGGGCCAGGTCCTGTGCCTCGATTCGGGCATACACCTCGGAGGTGCTGCCCTGCTCGCGCAGTTGCCCGATCTGCACCGCCAACGCATCGGAGTCCAGTTGCGTCAGCGTTGCGGGGTCGAGCGCCGCTGCGGGCGCATCGCCCAGGGTGACCGCCACGAAACCGTGGAAGTCGTCACGCCAGTCGCCGCCCGCTGCGGCCAGCCCCGGCAGGTAACTGTCCACCAGCCCCAGCAGGCTGACTTCGCGGCCGAGGCGGATCAGCTCGGCGGCCACCAGCACCGCCAACGGCCCACCCAGCGACCAGCCCAACAGCCGCAGCGGCCCTTCGGGCTGCTTGCGCAGCACGACTTGGGCGTAGTCGCCAGCCATTGCCGCCAATGAGCTGTCCTGCCACTCGCGGTCCAGCAGCATGCGGCATTGCAGGCCATAGACCGTGCACTGCCCATCCAGGTGGCGGGCCAGCGGCTCGTAGTCGAACACCGTGCCGAAGCCGGCATGCAGGCAGAACAGCGGCGAGCTGCCGTCGACGATACGGTTGAGCGCCAACAGCGGATCCGGCGCCTGCGGCTTGCGTTCGCTGCCGCACAGTTGGGCGATGGTCGGTTTGCTCATGATGTCGCGCAGCTTCAGGCTCAGGCCCAGCTCAGGTGCCGCGCGGACCTTGCCCAGCACCTTGAGCACGCGCAGCGAGTCGCCGCCCAGTTCGAAGAAGTTGTCGGTGATCCCGACCTGGTCGAGCTCCAGCACCTCCTGCCAGATACGCACCAGCGCCTGTTCCTGCGGCGTACTGGCCGGCACGTGCTCACGCGCCTTGAACTGCGGGTCAGGCAGGGCCTTACGGTCGAGCTTGCCATTGGCGCTCAGCGGCAGCGCGGCGAGCAGGATGATCTGCGCCGGGACCATGTAGTCCGGCAGTTCATCGGCCAGGTGCGCACGCAGGCTTTCGGCCAGGTTGTCACCCGCCTCGGCCACCACGTAGGCGACCAGTTGCTTGCTGCCATTGACCTCCCGCGCGACCACCACGGCATCGCGTACCTCGGCCCGCCCACGCAGGCGCGCCTCGATCTCGCCCAGCTCGATACGGAAACCGCGGACCTTGACCTGGTTGTCGAGGCGGCCGAGGTAGTCGAACACGCCATCGGCGCGACGGCGCACCAGGTCGCCAGTGCGGTACAGACGCCCGCCCGCCTGCGCGAACGGGTCACAGACGAAACGCTCGGCCGTCACGTCCGGACGCTGATGGTAGCCGCGCGCCAGGCCCTCACCGCCGATGTAGAGCTCACCGGCAACCCCGTCCGGCACCGGATTGAGGGCAGCGTCCAGTACATACAAGGTGCGCTCGCCGACCCGGGTGCCGATCGGTGCGTACACCGCCTCGCACGGTTGGTTGGCGGCAACGCGCCAGAGCAGCGGCGTGACCACGGTTTCGGTCGGGCCGTAGCCATTGGTCAGCGCCTGCGGGCGCAGGTTGCGGCGCACCAGGTCGTAGTTGGCCTGGGCCACCGCATCGCCACCGAAGCAGTAGATGCGCACTGCCGGCGGCTCGCGGCCTTCGGCGTACTCGGCCAGTTGTTGCAGGTAGGCCGGCGGGAAGCAGGCGATGTCGATGCGCTCGGCATGCAACGCTTGCCAGGTCTGTTCGGGCGTCCACAGTTCGCCCGGACGGATCACCAGGCAACCGCCATTGCTCAGGGTCGACAGCCAGCGCTCCTGGGCGCCATCGAAGGCGAACGACATGAACAGCAGCTCGCGGGTGCGCGCGTCCATTTCGTAGCGCTCGGCGATCGCCGCGCAATGCATGGCCAGTGGGCCATGGGTGACCGCCACGCCCTTGGGCTTGCCGGTCGAACCCGAGGTGTAGATCAGGTAGGCCAGGTTGTCGGGCGACACCGTCGCGGCGCCACGGGTGATGCCCGCAACGTCGAGGTCAAGGCTGTCGAGGGTCAGCCAGTTCACTCCCTCGCGTTGCGGCAGGCGCGCCTGCACGCTGTGCTCGGTGAGGATCAAGGCAGCGTTGCTGTCCTGGAGGATCCAGTCCAGGCGCTCGCGGGGGTAGTCGATGTCCAGCGGCACATAGGCGCCACCGGCCTTCATCACGGCGTAGAACGCCACCACCATGTCCACCGAGCGCTGCAGGGCCACGCCCACCCGCACTTCCGGGCCGACACCCTGCGCCACCAGCAGCTCGGCCAGGCGGCTGGCCCGCTGTTCGAGTTGGGCGTAGGTCAACTGGCGACCGGCACACACCAGCGCAACCTGCGTCGGGCGCTCGCGGCTGTGGCGGGCGATCTGCTCGCCCAGCAGCGCCGTCGGCGCCTGCCCACCCAGGCGGTTGGCTTCGACCAACTGCCGCTGCCCGGCCTGATCGAGCAGGCCGAGATTGCCAAGCCGAGCCTGCGGCTGGTCGAGCATCGCCTGCAGCAAGGTCTCGAAGCTGGCGAGGATCTGCTCGACGCTGGCCGGCGTGAAACGCCCGACCAGATAGAGGAACTCGATCTTCAGGGTCGCGCCCAGGTGCACCGCGAGGTCCATGGCGTAGTTGGTCACGTCACGCGTGCTCACCTGGCCGAACTGCAACTGTTGGTCCTGGGCCTGGGCGAGGCGCTCGTCCACCGGATAGTTCTCGAACACGATGATGCTGTCGAACAGGCCACCGGCGCCCTGCCCGGCCCAGCGCTGGATATCGGCCAGCGCCGTGTGCTCATGGTCGCGCACCTCCAGGTTCCAGGCCTGCAGGGCCTGCAGCCATTGGTCCAGCGGCTGCTGATCGGACAGGGTCTGGACGATCGGCAAGGTGTTGATGAACAGGCCTAGCATTTCACCCGAACCTGCCAGCTCCGCCGGGCGCCCGGCCACCGTGGCGCCGAAGCAGACGGTCTGCTGCCCGGTATGGCGCTGCAACAGCAGCAGCCAAGCCGCCTGCACCAGCGTGTTGGGGGTCACCCGCAATTGCTGGGCGACCTCGCGCAGGCGTTGGGTGCGTGCGCCATCCCAGTCCAGGTACAGCGCCGCATGGCCTTCAGCCTGCGCATCGGCCGGCAACGGCAGGCTGCTGCTGAGGCTGGTCGGCCCCTCCAGCCCTGCCAGGCGCTCGCGCCAGAAGGCTTCCTGACGCGCTGCCGGCTGCGCGCGCAACCAACCGATATAGTCGCGGAAATGCCCGCGCTTGGTGGGCAACGGATGCCCGGCATAGCACTCGAAGACCTCGCCCATCAGGCGCGAATTGGACCAGCCGTCCATGAGGATATGGTGGCTGGTCCAGATCAGTTGGGTGGTGTCGTCATCCAGGCGCACCACGCTCAGGCGTGCCAGCGGCGCCTCGAGCAGCTCGAAGCCACGTGCACAATCCTCATCGGCCAGCGCCTGCAAGGCGCCTGGCTCGACGGTGCGCTCGCGCCAGTCCAGGCAGCGCGCCGGCAGGCTGCCTTGGCGGTAGACCACCTGCAGCGGCTCGGCCAGGTGGCTGGCGGTCCAGAAACCGGTGCGCAGGATCTCGTGGCGCGCCACCACCTGCGCCCAGGCGGCGATGAACGCCTCGGCGTCGAGGCCCTTGACCTCGATGCTGGTCTGGTTGATGTACAGGTTGGCCGCCGATTCCTGGGTGTGGAACAGCATGCCCAGCTGGGTCGGCGATAGCGGGTAGATGTCCTCGACCTGCTCCAGCAGGCCGGGGAAGCGCTCGAGCTGGGCCTGATCGAGCCCGCACAGCGGGAAATCCGAAGGCGTCGCGCCGCGCACCGGCAGTTCCACGCAGTGACGCACCAACGCGCCGAGCTGTTCGATGTAACGCTCGGCCAGGGCCTGGATCTCGTCGGGGGCGAACTGCGCCCGGCTGAAGATCCAGTTCAGGCTCAGCTCGCCGCCATACAGCTGGCCATTGACCGTCAGCCAGTTGCCCAGCGGTGCATCCTCGCCCTGCTCCGCCCCGGCAGACTCGTTTGCCGGGGTGAACAGCGCACCATCGTCCACGGCGAAACTGCCGTCGAACTGGCCCAGGTAGTTGAAGGTCACCCGCGGCTGCGGCAACGCCGCGAGCAGCGCACGCACCTGCGGCTCGCCGTAGTAACGCAGCGCCCCGAAACCGACGCCGCGATGCGGAATGGCGCGCAGTTGCTCCTTGACCTGCTTGATCGAGGCTCCCAGCTCGGCAGCCGGCGTCAGGCACACGCTGAACATCGAACTGAACCAACCGACCGTACGGGTCAGGTCGATGTCGTCGAACAAGGCTTCGCGCCCGTGCCCTTCCAGTTGCACCAGGGCGTGCTCGTCACCGGTCCAGGCCACCAGGGTGCGCGCCAGGGCCGTCATCAACAGGTCGTTGATCTGGGTGCGATAGGCCGCAGGCGCCTGCTGCAGCAATTGCCGGGTCAAGGCCGCGTCCAGGCGCACCTGCACCGTGCCGGCGTCGCGATTGAGCAGAGGTTGCGTCGGCGCGGCTACAGGCCAGTGCACCTGCACCTCGCGCAGACGCTCCCAGTACGCAAGCTCCGCCTGGCCCTGCTCGCTGTGCGCATAGCTTTCCAGGCGCTCGGCCCAGGCCTTGACCGAGCTGGTGCGTGGCCCAAGGTCCGGTGCCTGGCCAGCCAGGCTCTGCTGGTAGGCGCTTTGCAGGTCGTCGAACAACACCCGCCACGACACGCCATCGACCACCAGGTGGTGGATCACCAGCAACAGGCGCTGGCTGTCGTCGGCAAGGGTGATCAGCACGGCGCGGACCAGCGGGCCGTCGGCCAGGTCGAGGCTACGCTGCACCCGCTCACCCAGGGCTTGCAGGGCATCGGGCTGTACCCCCTCGACCCGCTCCAGCAACGTACCGACCGTGGTCACCTCACGGAACTGTGCCTGCCACTGCCCGTCCACCTCGGTGAAACCCAGGCGCAGCGCATCATGCTGCACCAGCAGCGCCTGCAAGGCGCGCTCCAGGGCATCGGCGTCCAGCGCCAGGGTCGGCTGCAGCAACACCGATTGGTTCCAGTGCGCGCGCTGCGCCAGCGGCAAGGCGAAGAACGCCTGCTGGATCGGCAGCAGCCCCGCCCGGCCGGTCACCGGCCCCTGCTCGGCCTCCTGGCCCCCGGCCTCGATGCGCACCGCACCGGCCAGGCCCTGGATGGTCTGGTGGCGGAACAGGTCCTTGGGCGTGAAGCGGATACCGGCCTGCCGCGCGCGGCTGACCACCTGGATGGAGATGATCGAGTCGCCACCCAGTTCGAAGAAGTTGTCGTTGACCCCGACCTGCTCCAACTTGAGCACGTCCTGCCAGATCCCGGCGAGGGTCTTTTCCACGGCGCTCTGCGCCGCGACATAGGCCTGTTTCGACTGGCCGACCGCAGGGTGCGGCAGCGCACGACGCTCCAGCTTGCCGTTGGGGCTCAGTGGCAGTTGCTCGAGCAGCAGCAGGTGCACCGGCACCATGTAGTCCGGCAGCACCGCGCCGAGGCGCTCGCGCAAGGTGGCGCGCAAGGCTTCGGCCGCCGCGTCGTCCGCCACTGGCGTGCTCGGCACCAGATAACCGGCCAGTTGCAGGCCACCGGCACCCGGCACCGCCAGCACCACGGCTTCGCGCACTTCGTCCTGCTCCATCAGCCGTGCTTCGATCTCGCCCAGCTCGATGCGCAGCCCGCGAATCTTCACCTGATGGTCGATACGCCCCATGTACTCGATCACCCCGTCGGCGCGGTAGCGCGCCAGGTCGCCGGTGCGGTACAGCCGCTCGCCGTCACCGAAGGGGCTGGCGACGAAGCGTTCGGCAGTCAGCCCAGGGCGGCGGTGATAACCGCGCGCCAGGCCGGTGCCGCCCAGGTACAGCTCGCCCACCACGCCCACCGCCACCGGACCGAGACCGGCATCCAGCACGTAGGTCTGCAAGTTGGCGATCGGCTCGCCGATCGGCACGCTGTCGCGGCCTTCTTCGCGGCAGGTCCAGTGGGTCACGTCGATCGCCGCTTCGGTCGGGCCATACAGGTTGTACAGCCCGGCATTCGGCAGCTTGTCGAACACCTGGCGCTGGGCATCCACCGGCAGCGCCTCGCCGCTGCAAACGATACGGGTCAGGCTGTCGCAGCCCGTCACCGCAGGGTCGGCAACGAAGGCCTGCAGCATCGACGGCACGAAGTGCAGCATGGTGATGCGTTCACGGCGAATCAGCTCGATCAGTTGCGCCGGGTCGCGGTGCAGCCCCGGCGCGGCGACTACCAGGCAAGCGCCGGTCATCAGCGGCCAGAAGAACTCCCACACCGACACGTCGAAACTGAACGGGGTTTTCTGCAACACCCGGTCCCCGGCAGTCAGGCCATAAGCCTGTTGCATCCAGCACAAACGGTTGGTCAAAGCGCGGTGGCGGTTGCCCGCACCCTTGGGCTTGCCGGTGGAGCCGGAGGTGTAGATCACATAGGCCAGGTTCTCGCCCGTGACCTCGATCACCGGCGCGTGCTCGGCATAACCGCTCAGCGGCTGGTCGAGCAGCAGGCACTCCAGGCCCTGCGGCAGCGGCAACTGCTCGCGCAGGTGCGATTGGGTCAGCAGCAGTTCGATGCCGCTGTCCTCGATCATGTAGGCCAAACGCTCGCGCGGATATTCCGGGTCCAGCGGCACATAGGCGCCACCGGCCTTGATCACGGCCAGCAGGGCCACGACCATTTCCACGCTGCGCTCGGCCGCCACGCCCACCAGCACATCCGGGGCCACGCCCGCCGCCTGCAGGCGGTGCGCCCACTGGTTGGCCAGGGCGTCGAGCTGGCGGTAGCTGAGCTGACGCTCGCCGAACACCAGCGCCGTGGCGTCCGGCGTGGCCTCGACCTGACGCTGGATCAGCGCCTGGACGCTGTGCTCCAGCGGGTACTCGACCGCCGTGGCGTTCCAGCGCGCCAGGGTGTCACGCACTTCGTCGGCAGCGATCAACGGCAGGTCGTCCAGCGTGCAGTCGAGGTTGGCGACCATCGCCTGCAGCAGGTTCTGCCAGTGCCGGGCCAGGCGCTGCGCGGTCGCCGGCTCGAATAGGTCCAGGGCGTAGGTGAACTGCGCATCCAGCGCATCGCCCTGCTCCAGAATGTTCAGGGTCAGGTCGAACTGGGCGGTATGGCCCTCGCTCTTGAGGTTTTCGATACGCAGGCCGGACGCCTGGGCGCCGTCACCGCCAGCGCCCAGCGCCGCGCCACCCTGGTGATTGAACATCACCTGGAACAGCGGGCTGTGGCTGAGGGTGCGTTGCGGGCGCAGTGCTTCGACCAGTTGCTCGAACGGCAAGTCCTGGTGCGCCTGCGCGCCCAGGGCATCGGCCTTGACCTGCTGGAGAAACGCCCGCACGGTCGTCTGCCCCGAGATCTCGACGCGCTGCACCAGGGTGTTGACGAAGAAGCCGACCAGTCGCTCGGTCTCCATGCGATTACGGTTGGCCACCGGCACGCCGATGCGCAGGTCGCGCTGGCCACTGTAGCGGTACAGCAAGACCTGATACGACGCCAGCAACAGCATGAACAGGGTGACGCCCTGCGCCTGCGCCACACTGCGCAGTTCACGGCACAGCTGCGCCTCGAGCTTCACCTCCAGGCTTGCGCCGCGCAGGCTCTGCTCCGCAGGGCGCGGATGGTCGAACGGCAGCTCGAGCACCGGATGCTCGCTACCCAGGCGTTCGGTCCAGTAAGCCAACTGACGCTCCTGCTCACCGGCCTCCATCCACTGACGCTGCCACAAGGCGTAGTCGGCGTACTGCACCGCCAGCGCCGGCAGTTGCACGGTCCGCCCTTCGCACGCGGCGGCGTACAGCTGGACCAGCTCGTCGATCATCACCTGCATCGACCAGCCATCGGTGACGATGTGGTGTTGGGTGAGCACCAGCACATGCTCCTGCTCGCCGAGCCGCAACAGCTTGACCCGCAACAGCGGGCCGGCCTGCAGGTCGAAGCGGCGCTGGATCTCCTCCTCGACACACGCCTGCAACTGCGCCTGGCGTCGTTGCGGCGCGTCGTCGAGGGCCAGGGTCTGCTGCTCGATCCCGGCCCAGTTCGGCGCATCGATCACCTGCAGCACCTGCTCGTCATCCTGGACGAAGCGGGTGCGCAAGCTTTCATGACGGGCCACCAGCGCAGCAAAGCTGGCATCGAGCGCAGCGATGTCGAGCGCGCCCTGCAACTTCAGGGCGGCACTGATGTGATAAGCACTGCTCTCGGGGCTCATCTGCCAGAGGAACCACTGCCGCTCCTGGGCATAGGACAGCAGTTGTGGTTCCTCGGGCTGACGCTTGAACACCGGCGCGACGCTGAACAGATTGATGTTCTTGTGCTTGAGCATCACCGCCAAGGCCTTGCGTTCCTTCGGCGACAGCTCGCCCACCCTTTCAATCAACGCTTTCACACCGGTTCCCCTTCACTCAGAAATTAGCTTCTCAAGCTCATCTCCTGTTAAACGTTCCAGGGCCTCCAAGGATTTAGCCAGTTCATCCATCAAAGGATCGTTGCCCACATCCAGTGCTTGCACCGAAGCACTGAACTCGCCCAGGTGCCGCGCGTTGAACAGGGTCTTGAGCGGGACCTCGATGCCCAGGTGCTCGCGAATCCGCACGATCACCTGGGTCGCCAGCAGCGAATGTCCACCGAGGGCGAAGAAGTCATCGTCCAGACCCACCTGCGGTACTTGCAGCACGTCCTTCCAGATCTGCGCCAGTTGTTGTTCGCGCTCGCTGCGCGGTGCCACGTAGCGGGCCTGGGCCAGCTCCGGAGACGGCAGCGCACGACGTTCCAGCTTGCCGTTGGGGCTCAGCGGCAATTGATCGAGCAGCAGCAGGTGCACCGGCACCATGTAGTCCGGCAGCACCGCACCGAGGCGTTCGCGCAAGGTGGCGCGCAAGGCTTCGGCCGCCGCGTCGTCCGCCACTGGCGTGCTTGGCACCAGATAACCGGCCAGTTGCAGGCCACCGGCCCCCGGCACCGCCAGCACCACGGCTTCGCGCACTTCGTCCTGCTCCATCAGCCGTGCTTCGATCTCGCCCAGCTCGATGCGCAGCCCGCGAATCTTCACCTGATGGTCGATACGCCCCATGTACTCGATCACCCCGTCGGCGCGGTAGCGCGCCAGGTCGCCGGTGCGGTACAGCCGCTCGCCGTCACCGAAGGGGCTGGCGACGAAGCGTTCGGCAGTCAGCCCAGGGCGGCGGTGATAACCGCGCGCCAGGCCGGTGCCGCCCAGGTACAGCTCGCCCACCACGCCCACCGCCACCGGACCGAGACCGGCATCCAGCACGTAGGTCTGCAAGTTGGCGATCGGCTCGCCGATCGGCACGCTGTCGCGGCCTTCTTCGCGGCAGGTCCAGTGGGTCACGTCGATCGCCGCTTCGGTCGGGCCATACAGGTTGTACAGCCCGGCATTCGGCAGCTTGTCGAACACCTGGCGCTGGGCATCCACCGGCAGCGCCTCGCCGCTGCAAACGATACGGGTCAGGCTGTCGCAGCCCGCCACCGCCGGGTCGGCGACGAAGGCCTGCAGCATCGACGGCACGAAGTGCAGCGTGGTGATGCGCTCGCGGCGAATCAGCTCGATCAGTTGCGCCGGGTCGCGGTGCAGCCCTGGCGCGGCGACCACCAGGCAAGCGCCGGTCATCAGCGGCCAGAAGAATTCCCACACCGACACGTCGAAACTGAACGGGGTTTTCTGCAACACCCGGTCCCCGGCAGTCAGGCCATAGGCCTGTTGCATCCAGCACAAGCGGTTGGTCAGCGCCCGGTGGCGGTTGCCCGCGCCCTTGGGCTTGCCGGTGGAGCCGGAGGTGTAGATCACGTAGGCGAGGTTCTCGCCAGTGACCTTGATGACCGGCGCCTGCTCGGCATAGCCGGTCAGCGGCTGGTCGAGCAGCAGGCACTCCAGGCCCTGCGGCAGCGGCAACTGCTCGCGCAGGTGCGATTGGGTCAGCAGCAGTTCGATGCCGCTGTCCTCGATCATGTAGGCCAGGCGCTCGCGCGGGTATTCCGGGTCCAGCGGCACATAGGCGCCACCGGCCTTGATCACCGCCAGCAACGCCACGACCATTTCCACGCTGCGCTCGGCCGCCACGCCCACCAGTACATCCGGGCCCACGCCCGCCGCTTGCAGGCGGTGCGCCCACTGGTTGGCCAGGGCGTCGAGCTGGCGGTAGCTGAGCTGACGTTCGCCGAACACCAGCGCCGTGGCCTCCGGCGTGGCCTCGACCTGACGCTGGATCAGCGCCTGGACGCTGTGCTCCAGCGGGTACTCGACTGCGGTGGCGTTCCACGCTTCCAACGGCAAGGCACGCTCATGGGCGTCGAGCATCGACACCTCGCCCAAGGCCCGTGTGGCCGAAACGGCCAGGCCTTCCAGCAGCAGGCCCAGGTGCGCGGCCAGGCGCTCGATGGTCGCCGCCTCGAAGCTGTCGCCGTCGTAGCTGTAGTGCAGCAGCAGGCTCGCCCCCTGGTTGACCGCCAGGGTCAGCGGGTAGCTGGTCTGCTCGTGGTTGCTCACCGCGTCGAAACGCAGCGCCTCGGGCGCAGCCTGCTCCAGCACTTCGGAGACCGGGAAGTTCTCGAACACCAGCAGCGTGTCGAACAGGGCGCCACCGCCCTGCCCGGCCAGGCGCTGGATCTCGTACAACGGCGCATGCTCGAACTCGCGCAGCGCCAGGTTGCGCGCCTGCACGGCCTGCAGGCAGTCGGCCACGGTCTGTTGCGGGGTCGGCGTGGCGACCACTGGCAAGGTGTTGATGAACAGCCCCATCTGCTGCTCCATGCCCGGCAACTCCGCCGGGCGCCCGGCCACCGTCGCGCCGAAACACACGCTCGCCTGGCCGGTGTAGCGCTGCAACAGCAACAGCCAGGCCGCCTGTACCAGGGTGTTGAGGGTGACTTTCTGCTCACGGGCAAAGTTCGCCAGGCGCGCAGTGACGGCCTCGTCCACGGCGATACGGTAGTCGCCATGGGCGGCGCCGGCCGCGCGGGGCTCCTGGCGGATGGCACGGGCCAGGTGGGTAGGCTCGTCGAGCTCCGCCAGTTGCTGGCGCCAGAACGCCTCGCACGCCTCGGCGTCCTGCGCCTGCAACCAGGCGATGTAGTCACGGTAGCGCCCGACAGGCGCGGCGACCGCCTCACCGGCGTAGCGCGCCAGGACTTCGCCGAGCAGCTGCGAATGGCTCCAGCCATCCATCAGGATGTGATGGTGGGTCAACAACAGGTGATGACGGCCCGGCGCCGTGGCGATCAGTTGCACCCGCAGCAGCGGCGCCTGCTCCAGGTCGAAGCCCTGGGCACGCTCGGCCAATGCCAGTGCATCCAGTGCGCCAGCCTGGTCGGCGCGGCCCTGCCAGTCGTGCAGCGCGAACGGCACTTCGACCTGGCGTGCCACCACCTGCAGCGGCTGGCTGAGCCCACCTTGCCAGAGGAAACCGGTACGCAGAATGTCATGGTTGAGCAGCGTAGCCTGCCAGGCATCGCGGAAACGCATCGGCTCCAGCCCGTCGATGTCCACGCGCATCTGGTTGACGTAGTCGCCACTGGCCTGCTCGTAAAGGCTGTGGAACAGCATGCCCTGTTGCATGGGCGACAACGGGTAGAGGTCCTGGACACTCGCCGCCGCCACTGGCAAGGCGTCCAGCTGGGCCTGGGACAAGCGGGCCAGTGGCACGTCCGAAGGGGTCAGGCCGCCCGCCTGCGGTTGGCAGCAGTGCTCGATCAAGGCCAGCAACGCCTGGGTGTAGGCATCGGCCAGGGCCTGGATGGTGTGGTTGTCGAAACGTGCGTCGCTGAAGGTCCAGCCCAGGCTCAACTCGCCATCGAACACCTGGCCGTTGACGCTCAGCGCGTTGGCCAAGGGCGCGTCGGGGTGTTGCTCGGCGCCACGGGCCTCGTCGCAGGGCAGCCAGAACGCCGCCTCGCCGCTGGCGAAGCTGGCATCGAACTGGCCCAGGTAGTTGAAGGTGATCGACGGGGTCGGCAGGCCGGCCAGTCGCTCGCGCACCTGCGGTGCGGCAAGCTGCGACAGCACGCCAAAGCCCAGGCCTTTGTCAGGGACCGCGCGCAATTGCTCCTTGATCTGCTTGAGCGAGTCGCCCAGGCCTGCCGCCGGGGTCAGGCGCAGTGGGAACACACTGGTGAACCAGCCGACGCTGCGGGTCAGGTCGAGGTGCTCGAACAGGTCTTCGCGGCCATGGCCTTCCAGCTGCACCAGCGCATGGGCCTGGCCGGTCCAGGCGCAGACGACCTGGGCCAGGGCGGTCAGCAGCAGGTCATTGACCTGGGTGCGATAGGCTGCCGGTGCATCCTGCAGCAAGCGGCGGGTCTGCTGCTTGTCCAGTCGCGAGTAGAGCGTGCTGCCGTCGCGATTGCGCTGGCCGCCATCGGCACGGTCCCAGGGCAATTCGGCGCTCAGTTCGCGGCCCTGGGCCTGCCAGTACTCCAGTTGTTCCAGCGCATTCGTGCTGGCGTGCTGGCGCAGTTGCTCGACCCAGTCGCGCTGCGAGCTGGTCTTGCCCGGCAGGGCCAGGGGCTTGCCGCTGCTCAGTTGCTCGAAGGCCAGTTGCAGGTCTTCGAACAGGATGCGCCACGACACGCCGTCCACCGCCAGGTGGTGGATCACCAGCAACAGGCGCTGGCTGCCGTCCGGCAGGTCCGCCAGTACGGCGCGCAGCAGCGGGCCATCGCCCAGCGACAGGCTGCGCTGGGCCGATTCGGCCAGGGCTTCCAGTTCGTCGGCAGTGTTCAGGGTGCGTTGCCAGAGCAGCTCAGTCGGCTGCTCGCCGAGCGGACGGTAATGCGCCTGCCAGCCGGTCTCGCTTTCGGTGAAGCTCAGGCGCAGCGCATCGTGGTGCGCGACCAGCGCCTGCAATGCCTGCTCCAGGTAACCCGCGTGCAGCGGCTGGGCCGGCTTGAGCAGCACCGACTGGTTCCAGTGGTGACGCTCGGGGATATCGGTGTCGAAGAACGCTTGCTGGATCGGCAAAAGCGGCATCTCGCCAGTTAGCGGGCCCTGCTCGATCAGTTGCACGCCCTCACCTTCCTGGGCAACGGTCGCCAGCCCTTGAACGGTCTGGTGCTGGAACAGCGCCTTGGGCGTGAAGCGAATACCCGCCTGACGCGCACGGCTGACCACCTGGATCGAGATGATCGAATCGCCGCCCAGTTCGAAGAAGTTGTCGGTCACGCCAATCGGCGAAACCTTCAAGACTTCCTCCCAGATCGCCACCAGGCGTTTTTCCAGCACGCTGCGCGGCGCTACCTGGCGCGTCGGGGCAGTTGCCTGCGGCGTGGGCAGCGCCTTGCGGTCGAGCTTGCCGTTGGGGGTCAGTGGCAGACGTTCGAGGAACAGCCAGTGGGTCGGCACCATGTAGTCCGGCAGGGTCTGTTGCAGGTTGGCTTTCAACACACTGCGCAATTCGCTTTCGTCGGCGCCAAGGTCATTCGCCACCACGTAGGCGACCAGTTGCTGAACGCCATTGAGCTCGACGGCCAGCACCGCCGATTCGCGCAACAGGCCCTGGGCCTGCAAGCGCGCTTCGATTTCACCCAGCTCGATACGCAGGCCGCGTACCTTCACCTGATGGTCCACACGTCCGGCGTACTCCAGCACGCCGTCTTCGCGGTAGCGCGCCAGGTCGCCGGTGCGGTATAGCCGCGAGCCGTCCGCCGCGAACGGGTCCGGCAGGTATTTCTCGGCGGTCAGCCCCGGGCGCAAAAGGTAGCCACGGGTGATGCCCTCGCCCGCCAGGTACAGCTCCGCCGTCGCCCCGACCGGCACCGATTGCAGCTCGCCGTCCAGCAGGTAGCTGGCGGTGTTGTGCAACGGGCGGCCAATGTTGGCCTGGCCACCCGCTTCGCGGCGGGTCCAGGTCGAATAGGTGGTGTCTTCCGAAGGGCCGTAGAGATCGTAGACATGCTGGATGTGCTCCAGCGCGTAGAGCGCCTCCACCACCGACTGCTTCAGCGGCTCACCCGCCAGGTTGACGATGCGCACGCTCGCCGGTATCTGCCCGGCACGCAGCAGCGCGCTGGCCGCCGACGGCACGCTGTTGATCAGGCGCACCCGATCCCGCGCTGCCAGTTCAGGCAGCTCCAGGGCATTGCGCGCCCCCACGATGAAACCGCCCCCCGCCAGGGTCACGAACAGCTCCCACACCGACAGGTCGAAACAGATCGAGGTGCTGGCCAGCACGCCTTGGATGTCCGCCTGGCTGTACACCTGCTGCGACCAGGCCACCAGTGCGGCGACGCTGCGGTGGGCAATGGCCACGCCTTTCGGGCGGCCAGTGGAGCCGGAGGTGTAGATCACGTAGGCCAGGTTATCGGCCACGGCGCGGGCTGGCAGGTCACTGTCGTCGCCGTCCAGATTCAGCTCATCGAGCAGTACGCTCGCGAACGCGCCATCGACCGCCAGTGCATCGAGCACCGCGCGTTCACTGATCAGTACGCGGGCAGCGCTGTCGTCGAGCATGTAGCTGACGCGCTCGGCCGGATAGTCCGGGTCCAGCGGCACATAAGCACCACCGGCCTTGAGCACTGCCAGCAGCGCCACCAGCATCGACATGCCGCGCGGCAAGGCCACGCCGACCCGCACTTCGGCGCCAACACCCAGGCTCACCAGGTGGCGGGCCAGGCGGTTGGCGCGGGCGTTGAGGGTGGCGTAGTCCAGTTGCTCATCGCCCCAGATCGCCGCCAACGCCTGCGGCGTGCGGCGTACCTGGGCTTCGATCAGATGATGGATGCACTGGCTGCGGTCGAAGTCCAGGCCATTGGCGTTCCACTGCCGTTCGATACGGGTCCGTTCACGGCCCTCCAGCAAGGTCAACTGGTGCAACGGTGCCTGAGCGTCGGCACAGAACTGCTCCAGCAGGTGCAGCAGGTGACGCGCCACGCCCTCGACGGCGCTGTCGCGCAACTGCGTGCGGTCGTAGTTGAAATGCAGCGTCAGCTCCCGCCCGGCGGCCACCGCCAGGGTCAGCGGGTAGTTGCTTTGCTCGTGGGCACGTACCGCGCTGAAGCGCAGGCCCTGGTCGCCGCCCTGCTCCAGGGCCTCGGCGATGGGGTAGTTCTCGAACACCAGCAAGGTGTCGAACAGGCCCTGGCTACCCTGCTCGGCCCACCGCTGGATTTCGAACAACGGTGTGTGCTCATGCTCGCGCAGGGCCAGGTTGACGCCCTGGACCGTCTGCAACCACTGCGCCAGCGTTTCCTGTGGATCGGGCGCGGCGATCACCGGCAGGGTATTGATGAACAGACCGATCTGCTGCTCGATGCCCTTGAGCTCGGCCGGGCGACCCGCCACGGTGGCGCCGAAGCACACGCTGCGCTGCCCGGTATAGCGCTGCAACAGCAACAGCCAGGCGGCCTGCACCAGCGTGTTGACGGTCACCTTGTGCTGGCGCGCCAGCACGCCGAGGCGCGTCATGGCCTGGGCATCGAGGCCGGCATGATGATCGGCATAACCGCCCTGCCCGCCAGGCTGCGGCGCAGGCAAGGCACGCGACAGCCAGGTCGGGGCCTGCAGGCCGTCCAGTTGCTGGCGCCAGAACGCCTCGCGGGCCTGCGCCGGCTGCCGCTGCAGCCAGCCGATGTAGTCGCGGTAGTGCCCGGACGGCGCCGCGATGGCCTGGCCGGCATAGCGCTGCAGCACTTCGCCCAGCAATTGCGCGGTGCTCCAGCCGTCCATCAGGATGTGATGGCTGGTGAAGATCAGGTGATGGCTGTTGGCACCGTTGCCCACCAGCAACAGACGCAGCAACGGCGCCTGCTCCAGGTCGAAACCTTGCTCACGGGCTTCGCGTGCCAAGGCATCGAGCCGTGCACTGTCCGGCACCTGACCATCCCAGCGCACCTCGGTGAACGGCACCTGCACCTGACGCTGCACCACCTGCAGCGGCCGGGTCAGCTCGCCCTGCCAGCGCAAGCCGGTGCGCAGGATCGCGTGGGCCTCGATGGTGGCCTGCCAGGCGGCCCGGAAGCGCACCACATCCAAGCCCTGCACATCGGCGCGCATCTGGTTGATGTAGTCACCGCCCGCCTGGTCGTAGAGCGAGTGGAACAACATGCCGTGCTGCATCGGCGACAGCGGGTAGATGTCCTCGACGGTGCTGGCGTCCAGCTGCAGCGCATCCAGGCCGGCCTGGTCCAGCTCGGCCAACGGCACATCGGACGGGGTCAGCCCGGCGTGGCCGGCCTCGGTGCAGTGCTCGACCAGGGCGCTGAGTGCCTCGCGGTAGGCATCGGCCAGGCCCTGCACAGTGGCGACTTCGAGCATCTGCGGACTGAAGGTCCAGCTCAGGCTCAACTGGCCGTCGTACACCTGGCCATTGAGGGTCAGCCAGTTGCCCAGTTGCGCAGCATCGCCCTGCTCGCGGCCACGGGCCTCGCCACTGGGGCGCAGCACTGCCTGTTGCGGGTCGAAGCTGGCGTCGAACTGGCCAAGGTAGTTGAAGGTGATACGCGGCTGCGGCAGCGCCTGCAGCGCCGCACGATCATCGGCGCTGCCAAGGTAACGCAGCACGCCGAAGCCCAGGCCCTTGTCGGGCACCGCGCGCAGTTGCTCCTTGACGCGCTTGATCGCGCTGCCCAGGTCGGCGCAGTGGTCCAGGCGCACCGGGAACAGGCTGGTGAACCAGCCAACGGTACGTGTCAGGTCGATGTCGTCGAACAGCTCCTCGCGGCCATGGCCTTCAAGCTGGACCAAGGCGCTGTCGCTCCCGCACCAGGGCGCCACGACCCGTGCCAGGGCGGTCAGCAGCAGGTCGTTGACCTGAGTGCGATAGGCCGCCGGTGCCTCTTGCAGCAGGCGCCGGGTGGTCTCGGCATCCAGCCGGGTGTGCACGGTGTGGGCCTGGGCATTGGCCAGCGAGCCCTGCGGGTCGTTCACCGGCAAGTCGCGCGGTGCGCCGGCCAGTGCCGTCTGCCAATAGGCCATCTGCCCGCGCATATCGCCCTCGGCCGCAGCCGCCAGGCGCTCGGCCCAGGCTTTGAGCGAGCTGGTCTTGGCCGGCAGCACGCATGGCTGGCCAGCGTCCAGTTGCGTCAGCGACTGTTGCAGGTCATCGAACAGGATGCGCCAGGAAATACCATCGACCACCAGGTGGTGGATGACCAGCAGCAGACGTTGGCTGCCGTCGGCGAGCTGCGCCAGCACCGCGCGCAGCAGCGAACCGTCCTCCAGCGCCAGGCTGCCCTGCGCGCGGTCGGCCAGGGCCTCCAGCGCAGCGTCGTCCTCGGCCTCGACCTGCCACAGCAAGGCCGACTGCTGGTAGAGCGCCTGCATCGCCTCTGGGGTTCGGAAGTAGGCGCCCTGGACGCCGAACGACAGGCGCAGGGCATCGTGGTGGTTCACCAGTTGGCTCAGGGCTGCGGTCAGCGTCTCGACCGACAAGGCGCGGGCGGGCTTGAGCCAGACCGACTGGTTCCAGCGCGCAGGTTCTTCAGGCAACGCGGCGAAAAACGCCTGCTGGGCCGGCAGCAGCGGCAGGCTGCCGTGCACCGGGCCCTGGTCGATGACCAGCCCCTGCCCGCCCATCTCGGCGACCTGGGCCAGGGCGCGGATGGTCTGGTGCTGGAACAATTGTTTGGGGGTGAAGCGAATACCCGCCTGGCGCGCACGGCTGACCAGCTGGATGGAGACGATCGAGTCGCCGCCCAGTTCGAAGAAGTTGTCGGTCACGCCCAGCGCCTGGCACTTGAGCACGTCCTGCCACAGCGCGTGCAGGCGCAGTTCCAGGTCGTTGGCCGGTGCGACCTGCTCGCTGCCCGCGTTGGCTTCAGGCAGCGGCAACGCCTTGCGGTCGAGCTTGCCATTGCTGGTCAACGGGAACGCGTCCAGCAGCAACAGGTGGTTGGGCACCATGTAGGCAGGCAGCTGCCCTTGCAGCGCCTCGCGCAGGGCCACCGCCAATGGCTCGTCCTGGCCCGGCTCGGGCACCACGTAGGCCAGCAACTGCTGCTCACGCGCCAGCACCAGCGCCTGGCGGACACCCGGCAGCGCGACCAGGTGTGCCTCGATCTCGCCCAGCTCGATGCGCAGGCCGCGGATCTTCACCTGATGGTCGATGCGCCCGAGGTAGTCGATCACCCCGTCGTCGGCCTGGCGCACCAGGTCGCCACTGCGGTACAGGCGCGCGCCGGGTCGGCTGGAGAACGGATCGGGGACGAAACGCTCGGCGGTCAGCGCCGGGCGCTGGTGGTAACCGCGCGCCAGGCCTTCGCCACCGATGCACAGCTCGCCGGCGGCGCCCGCCGGACACACCTGCAACGCCTCGCCCAGCACGTAGGCGCTGGCATTATCGATCGGCATGCCCAGCGGCACTACCGCCCCTGACAGCACGGCCGGGACTTCGCACGCGGTGCTGTCGATGGTCGCCTCGGTCGGGCCATAGAGATTGACCAGGCGCCCTTGCCAGCGCTCGCGCAACTGTGCACACAACTGCGCACTCAGGGCCTCGCCGCCGCACAGCACGGTGCGCAGGCTGGCCAATTGCTCAGGGCGCGCATGCGGCAGCATCGCCTGCAACAGCGACGGCGCCGATTGCAGCACGGTGATGCCGTGCGCCTGAACTTGCTCCCACAGTTGCGCCAGCGACTCATCCTGCCCCGGCGCCGCCAGTACCAGGCGCGCGCCGCAGATCAGCGGCAACCAGAACTCCCACACCGACGCATCGAAGCTGATCGCGGTCTTCTGCAGCACGCGGTCCTCGGCCGTCAGCGGCAAGCACTCGCGCATCCACGCCATGTGGTTGCCAAGGCCGGCATGCCGCACCGCCACGCCCTTGGGCTGGCCGGTGGAGCCGGAGGTGTAGATCAGGTAGGCCAGGTGCTCGCCATCCACCGCAACCTGTGGCGCGATGAAATCCCCATCCTGCACCGCGCTCGCAGGCGCGAGCGCCAGCACGTCCAGGCTCTGCGGCAGTGGCAGTTGCGTCAGCAGGGCTGGCTGGGCGAGCAGCAGGCCGATGCCGCTGTCGTCGAACATGTAGGCCAGGCGCTCGGCAGGATAGGCCGGGTCGAACGGCACATAGGCCGCACCGGCCTTGAGCACGGCCAACAGCGCCACCACCAGCTCCAGGCTGCGTTCGGCAGCGATGCCCACTCGCACCTCGGGGCCGACGCCACGGGCGATCAGCTCACGTGCCAGACGATTGGCCCGCGCGTCGAGCTCGGCATAACTGTACTGCTGCCCGGCGCAGACCACGGCGACGGCCTGCGGCGTGCGCTCGGCCTGGGCCTGCACTTGCAGGTGCACCGGGCGGGCATCGGCATGCACCACCTGCGGCCCCTGGGCACGCAAGCGCACCTGCTCGGTTTCGGCGGCGCTCATCAGCGCCAGCTCGGCGCAACGCTGGTCAGGCTCGGCGACGATGGCCGCGAGCAGCGTTTGCCAGTGAGCGACCAGGCGCTGCACGGTGCCGCGCTCGAACAGGTCGGTGGCATAGGTGAAGGCGGCGATCAGCGCGTCGTCGGACTCATGGGTTTCCAGGGTCAGGTCGAACTGCGCGGTGGGGTTGTCCCAGGCCACCCCTTCGACGCGCAGGTCACTGCCAGGTGCAGCCTGGGCCTGGCCGCGCGCCGGGGCACTGCGCTGGTGGTTGAACATGACCTGGAACAGCGGCGCATGGCTGAGGCTGCGTTGCGGTTGCAGGGCTTCGACCAGTTGCTCGAACGGCAGGTCCTGATGCTCCTGGGCGCGCAACGCGGTGTGCTTGACCTGCTCGAGGAAGGCGCGGAACGGCTGCTGCCCGTCGATCTCGGCGCGCAGCACCTGGGTGTTGACGAAGAAGCCGAGCAACCCCTCGGTTTCCGGGCGGTTGCGGTTGGCCACCGGCACCCCGACACGGATGTCGTGCTGACCGCTGTAGCGGTGCAGGAACAGTTGAAAGCTTGCCAGCAACAGCATGAACAGGGTCGCGCCCTGCCCCTGGGCCAGGCTGCGCAGTTGACGGCTGAGGTCGGCATCGAGGCTCACCTCCAGGCGCTCGCCACGCAGGCTCTGCACCGCCGGTCGCGGACGGTCGCCCGGCAGCGCCAGCAGCGGCTGCTCGCCACCCAGTTGCTCACGCCAGTAGTGCAACTGGCGCTCGCGCTCGCCGGCTTCCATCCAGTGCCGCTGCCAGATCGCATAGTCGGCGTACTGGATCGGCAGCGCCGCTGCCACGGGGACCTGCCCCTGGCTGAATGCACCGTAGGCCCGCACCAGTTCGCCGATCATGATCTGGATCGAGGCGCCGTCGGCGATGATGTGGTGCTGGACGATGGCCAGCACATGGTCGTGCTCACCCACCTTCAGCAGGCTGGCACGCACCAGCGCGCCGTCGAACAGGTCGAACACCTGCTGGGTCAGGGCTTCGACCCGGGCCTTGATGCAGGCATCCAGCGCCGCATCGCCCGGGGTGCCGGAAACCAGTTGCTCATGCGCCAGGGGTAGCCCCGCGGGCGGCAGGATACGCTGGCTCAGGCGCCCGTCCTGCTCGGCAAAGCGGGTGCGCAGGCTTTCATGGCGCTGCTCCAGCCAGTCGAGGCTGCGCTGCAGGGCGTCGATGTCCAAGTGGCCGCGCAGACGCAGCACGGTCGCCAGGTTATAGGCGGTGCTGCCAGGGTCCATCTGCCAGAGGAACCATTGACGCTCCTGGGCGTAGGACACCGGCAGCGTGTCGAAGGCTGACTGCACCTGCGGGATCGGCAGGTTGGCCGGGGACACCCCCTCCGCCAGCATCTTCTCCAGGTACAGGCGGCGCTTTTCCAGCGGCAGGGTAATGAAGCGCTGCGCGATTCTCAGGGCTGCTTGGGTTTCCATCAAACTTCCTCCATTTCGTCAAGCAGCCATTCGAGCTTGCTCAATTTCGATTCATCCACCACCTGCCCGCCTGCCTGGCCCAGCGCCTCGGCGAACTGCTCCAGCACCGGCGCCTGGAACACCAACTGCGGCGACAGCTTCAGACCCAGCGCCAGTTGCAGGCGCGAGACCACGCTGACAGCCAGCAACGAATGCCCGCCCAACTCGAAGAAGTGGTCGTGCACCCCAACCTGCTCCAGTTGCAGCACCTGCTGCCAGACCTCGGCGACCTGGCGTTCCAGGTCGGTACGTGGCGCCTGGTAGACCTGGCGTGACGCGCTGGCGTCGACGGCCGGCAAGGCCTTGCGGTCGAGCTTGCCGTTGGGGGTCAACGGCATGCGTTCAAGCACCTGGATATGCGCCGGCACCATGTAGGCCGGTAGCCGCTCGGCCAGGCTCTGGCGCAGCGCCTCGCGCAGGCCATCGCCCGCCTCGGCGGCCTCCAGCGGCACCACGTAGCCCACCAGCTGTGCGCCGCCCGCGCCGTCGCGGGCAATCACCACGGCCTCGCGGACCTGCGGATGGTCCTGCATCAGGGCCTGGATCTCGCCCAGCTCGATGCGGAAGCCGCGGATCTTCACCTGATGATCCAGACGTGCGAGGTACTCCAGGGTGCCATCGGCCAGGTGGCGCACCAGGTCGCCCGTGCGGTACAGCCGCGAGCCATCGTCGGCGAACGGATGTGGCACGAAGCGCTCGGCGCTCAGTGCCGCGCGGCCGTGGTAGCCGCGGGCCAGGCCCTCGCCACCGATCAGCAGCTCACCGGCCACGCCCGGCGCCACCGGTTGCAGATCGGGGCCGACGACGAACAAGGTGGTATTGCCGATGGCCTCGCCCAGCAGCGGTGCCGGCTGTGTGGCATCCAGGCGTCGCCGTGCCGACCAGATGGTGGTCTCGGTGGGGCCATACAGGTTCCACACTTCGCCCCCCAGGGCGAGCATGCGCAGGCTCAGTTCCGGTGCCAGCGCCTCGCCCCCGCAGAGCATGCGGCAACCACGCAGCAGCTCGGCCTGCGGGTTGTCGAGCAGCATGCGCCAGGTCGACGGCGTGGCCTGTACCACGTTCACGGCCTGCTCGCGCACCACCTCCAGCAGTTGCTCGGGATCGCGTGCAGCCTGACGATCCACCAGCACCACACGTGCGCCGCGCACCAGCGGCAGGAAGATTTCCAGGCCGAAGATATCGAACGAGAAGGTGGTCAGCGACAGCACCCGGTCTTGCGCCTGCAACCCTGGCGCTGCCGCCATGCTGTCGAGGAAGTTGCCAAGCCCCCGGTGCGGGACCATCACACCCTTGGGCCGCCCGGTGGAGCCGGAGGTGTAAATGACATAGGCCAGGTGGTCGTCAGCCACCGCTACCTGCGGGTCATGTGCCGCCAGCGCGTCCAGCGCATCCGACTCCGCTGCCAGCAGCATCTGTTGTACGCCCTGAGGCAGGGTGCGCCGTTCGGCCAGGTGGGGCTGGGTCAGCAGCAGGCCGATGCCGCTGTCCTGGATCATGTAGTCCAGGCGCTCTTCAGGGAAGTCCGGGTCCAGTGGCACGTAGGCGCCACCGGCCTTGAGCACGGCCAGCAGTGCGACCAGCATTTCCAGGCCGCGGTCCAGGCACAGCCCCACCAGGCGGTCTGGCCCCACACCCCGGGCGATCAGCCCATGGGCCAGGCGATTGGCGCGCAGGTTGAGCTCGGCATAGCTGATCGATTCAGCGCCATGAACCGCGGCGATAGCCTGGGGCTGGGCCTGAGCCATGGCCTCGAACTGGCGGTGCACTGGCAGCCAGGTCACATCGTGTCCGACCTGGCCGCTCCAGTCGTGCAGCACCTGGCGGCGCAGGGCCGCTGGCAGGCTGTCGACCTCGCCCAGCGGGCGTTCGGCATCTTCGACCAGGGCGTCGAGAATCTGCGCCAGTTGCGCTGCCAGCCCAGCGATCTGCGCCGGGGTGAAGCACTGCGGGTCGAAGCTGTATTGCAGGCTCAGTTGCTCGCCGGCGTTGACCAGCAGGGTCAAGGGGTAGTTGGTCTGTTCGAGGTTGTCGATGGCGCCGAAGCGCAGGCCATCCGGTGCACGCGCCTGCAGCACGTCCGACACCGGGTAATTCTCGAACACCAGCAGGCTGTCGAACAGGGCTTCACCCCCCTGCCCGGCCCAGCGCTGGATGTCGAACAGCGGCGTGTATTCATGCTCGCGCAGACTCAGGTTCTGCGCCTGAAGGCCCTGCAGCAGGCTGGCGACACTGTGCTGGGCGTGCAGGGTCAGCGCCACCGGCAAGGTGTTGATGAACAGACCGACCTGCTGCTCGACCCCCGCCAGCTCCGACGGGCGCCCCGCCACCGTGGCACCGAAGCACACGGTCTGCTGCCCTTGGTGGCGCTGCAACAGCAGCGCCCAGGCCGCTTGGAGCACGGTATTGAGGGTGACTTTCTGCTCGCGGGCAAACGCCGCCAGGCGCGCACTGCGCTGGGCATCGAACACCTGGTCGTGCTGGGCGTGGGCCTGCTCATCGCTGGCAGGCGTGGCGCCACGGAACACTTGGGCCAACAGGGTCGGCTCGTCCAGCTCGGCCAGTTGCGCGCGCCAGAAGTCCTGGTTGCCCTGCTGATCCTGGCGAGCCAGCCAGTCGATGTAGTCGCGGTAGCGTCCGCGTGGCGCCTCCTGTGCCTGGCCGTTGTAGTGCTGCAGCACTTCGGACAGCACCTGCGCGTGGCTCCAGCCATCCATCAGGATGTGGTGATAGGTGTAGATGAAGTGGTGACGGCCTTGGCCCAGGTCCACCAGCAGCAGACGCAACAGCGGCGCACTGGCCAGTTCGAAGCCCTGCTGGCGCTGGGCATCGGCCAGGGCCTGCAAGGCCGGGGCTGGCGCGTCCAGGTCACGCAGGTCATGGACGCTGAAAGGCACCTCGACCTGCTGGCGAACCACCTGTAGCGGCTGGGCCAGATCGCCTTCCCAGACGAAGGCGGTGCGCAGGATGTCGTGGGCCTGCACCGTGGCCTGCCACGCCGCATGGAAGCGCTGCGGGTCGAGGCCATCGATGTCGACACGCATCTGGTTGATGTAGTCGCCGCTGGCCTGCTCATAGAGGCTGTGGAACAGCATGCCTTGCTGCATCGGCGACAGTGGGTAGAGGTCCTGGATCGTCTGCGCCGCCACTGGCAGGGCATCGAGCTGGGCCTGATCGAGCCCGGCCAGGGGGAAATCCGACGGCGTCACGCCGGCGACACCGACCGTGCAGCAATGGCCGACCAAGGCCACTAGCTCACGCTGGTAGTCCTCGGCAAGACGCTGCAGCGTGGCGATATCGAAGCGCTCGCGGCTGAAGGTCCAGCTGATCTGCAAGCGCCCGTCGAACACCTGGCCGTTGAGGTTGAGCCAGTTGTCCAGCGGCGCCTCGGGTGAATGCTCGGCGCCACGGTTCTCCCCGGCAGGCAGCCAGGCAGGCGACTCGTCGGCAAAGCTGGCATCGAGCTGGCCGAGGTAGTTGAAGGTGATGCGCGGGGTCGGCAGCGCACGCAGGGCGTCGCGCACCGAGGCGTCGCCCAGGTGACGCAGCACACCGAAGCCCAGGCCGTTATCGGGGATCGCGCGCAGTTGCTCCTTGATCTGCTTGAGCGAGTCGCCCAGGCCTGCCGCCGGGGTCAGGCGCACCGGGAACACACTGGTGAACCAGCCGACGCTGCGGGTTAGGTCGAGGTGCTCGAACAGGTCTTCGCGGCCATGGCCTTCCAGTTGCACCAGGGCGTGGTCGTGGCCAGTCCAGCGGCAGATCACACGGGCCAGGGCCGTCAGCAACAGGTCGTTGATACGGGTGCGGTAGGCGGCGGGCGCCTGCTGCAACAGTTGGCGGGTCTGCTCGGCATCCAGTGTGCTGTGCACCGTCACGCCGTCGCAGTTGCGATTGGCGCCGTCCAGGCGCTGGCACGGCAGGCTGTCGTGGGCGCCTTCTAGCGTTGCACGCCAGAAGTCCAGCGACTGCTGCAAGCGCGAGCTGTGCGCGGCGCGTTGCAGTTCGCCGACCCAGTCGCGCTGCGAGCTGGTCTTGCCCGGCAGGGCCAGAGGCTTGCCGCTGCTCAGTTGCTCGAAGGCCAGTTGCAGGTCTTCGAACAGGATGCGCCACGACACACCATCCACCGCCAGGTGGTGGATCACCAGCAACAGGCGCTGGCTACCGTCCGGCAGATCGGCCAGCACGGCGCGCAGCAGCGGGCCATCGCCCAGCGACAGGCTGCGCTGGGCCGATTCGGCCAGGGCTTCCAGTTCATCGGCAGTGTTCAGGGTGCGTTGCCAGAGCAGCTCGGTTGGCTGCTCGCCAAGCGGACGGTAATGCGCCTGCCAGCCAGCATCGCTTTCGGTGAAGCTCAGGCGCAGCGCATCGTGGTGCGCGACCAACGCCTGCAACGCTTGCTCCAGGTAACCCGCATGCAGCGGCTGGGCCGGCTTGAGCAGCACCGACTGGTTCCAGTGGTGACGCTCGGGGATATCGGTGTCGAAGAACGCTTGCTGGATCGGCAAAAGCGGCATCTCGCCAGTCAACGCGCCCTGCTCGATCAGTTGCACGCCCTCGCCTTCCTGGGCCACGGTCGCCAGCCCTTGGACGGTCTGGTGCTGGAACAGCGCCTTGGGCGTGAAGCGGATACCCGCCTGACGCGCCCGGCTGACCACCTGGATCGAGATGATCGAATCGCCGCCCAGTTCGAAGAAGTTGTCGGTCACGCCAATCGGCGAAACCTTCAAGACTTCCTCCCAGATCGCCACCAGGCGTTTTTCAAGCACGCTGCGCGGTGCTACCTGGCGCGTCGGGGCACTGGCCTGCGGCGTGGGCAGCGCCTTGCGGTCGAGCTTGCCGTTGGGGGTCAGTGGCAGACGTTCGAGGAACAGCCAGTGGGTGGGCACCATGTAGTCGGGCAAGGTCTGCATGAGCCAGGCCTTGAGCGGCTCGGCATTGTCGTGCAGCGCGGGAGCGACGACATAACCCACCAGCTGGGTGCTCAGCTCGCCCTGATGCGCGATCACTGCCACTTCACGGACGTCGGCATGAGCCTGCAAACGCGCTTCGATCTCACCCAACTCGATACGCAGGCCGCGCACCTTCACCTGATGGTCCACACGTCCGGCGTACTCCAGCACGCCGTCTTCGCGGTAGCGCGCCAGGTCACCGGTGCGGTACAGCCGCGAGCCGTCCGCCGCGAACGGATCAGGCAGGTATTTCTCGGCGGTCAGCCCCGGACGCAGCAGGTAGCCGCGGGTGATGCCCTCGCCCGCCAGGTAAAGCTCCGCCGTCGCCCCGACCGGCACCGATTGCAGTTCGCCGTCCAGCAGGTAGCTGGCGGTGTTGTGCAACGGGCGGCCAATGTTGGCCTGGCCACCCGCTTCGCGGCGGGTCCAGGTCGAATAGGTGGTGTCTTCCGAAGGGCCGTAGAGATCGTAGACATGCTGGATGTGCTCCAGCGCGTAGAGCGCCTCCACCACCGACTGCTTCAGCGGCTCGCCCGCCAGGTTGACGATGCGCACGCCCGCCGGTATCTGCCCGGCACGCAGCAGCGCGCTGGCTGCCGACGGCACGCTGTTGATCAGGCGCACCCGATCCCGCGCTGCCAGCTCCGGCAGCTCCAGGGCATTGCGCGCCCCCACGATGAAACCGCCACCGGCCAGGGTCACGAACAGCTCCCACACCGACAGGTCGAAGCAGATCGAGGTGCTGGCCAGCACGCCTTGGATATCGGCTTGGCTGTACACCTGCTGCGACCAGGCCACCAGCGCGGCGACGTTGCGATGAGCAATGGCTACGCCTTTCGGGCGGCCAGTGGAGCCGGAGGTGTAGATCACGTAGGCCAGGTTGTCGGCCACGGCGCGGTCTGGCAGGTCACTGTCGTCGCCGTCCAGATTCAGCTCATCGAGCAGCACGCTCGCGAACGCGCCATCGACCGCCAGTGCATCGAGCACCGCGCGTTCGCTGATGAGTACGCGGGCAGCGCTGTCGTCGAGCATGTAGCTGACACGCTCGGCCGGGTAGTCCGGGTCCAGCGGCACGTAGGCGCCACCGGCCTTGAGCACTGCCATCAGCGCCACCAGCATCGACATACTGCGCGGCAAGGCCACGCCGACCCGCACTTCGGGGCCGACACCCAGGCTCACCAGGTGGCGGGCCAGGCGGTTGGCGCGGGCATTGAGGGTGGCGTAGTCCAGTTGCTCATCGCCCCAGATCGCCGCCAACGCCTGCGGCGTGCGGCGTACCTGGGCTTCGATCAGGCGATGGATGCACTGGCTGCGGTCGAAGGCCAGGCCGTTGGCATTCCACTGGCGTTCGATGCGCTCGCGCTCGCTGTCCTCGAGCATCGCCAGCTCGCCGACGCGCTGCTCTGGCGCTGCGACGATCGCCTGCAACAGGTTCAGCCAGTGCTGCGACAAGCGCTCGATGGTCTCTGGCAGGAACAGGTCGGTGGCGTAGGTCCAGATCGCCGACCACGCCGTACCCGACTCGAAGGTATTGAGGGTCAGGTCGAACTGCGCGGTGTGGCTGTCCCACGCCAGCGCCTCGACCTGCAGGCCCGGCACCTGCACCATGGACGCCTCGGCGGCACGCTCGCCCTGGTGGTTGAACATCACCTGGAACAGCGGGCTGTGGCTCAGGCTGCGCTCAGGGTGCAGGGCCTCGACCAGTTGCTCGAACGGCAGGTCCTGATGGGCCTGGGCTTCCAGGGCGCTATCACGTATCTGCTCGAGCAGGCGGGTGAAGGCCATGCCCGGCTCGACCTCGGCACGCAGGACCTGGGTGTTGACGAAGAAGCCGATCAGACGCTCGGTCTCCAGGCGGTTGCGGTTGGCCACCGGCACGCCGACGCGGATATCACCCTGGCCACTGTAGCGGTGCAACAGCACCTGGAAGGTGGCCAGCAGAAGCATGAACGGCGTCACCCGCAGCTCACGCGCCCGCTGTTGCAGGCCCTGGGCCAGGTTGTCCGGCAGCGCCAGCGCAAGCTGCGCGCCACGGAACGACTGTTCGGCCGGGCGTGGATGATCGGTAGGCAGTTGCAGGAACTGCTCGCCGGCAAGGCGTTCGGTCCAGTAGCCGAGCTGACGCTCGCGCTCGCCGGCCTCCATCCACTGCCGCTGCCAGATTGCATAGTCGGCGTACTGCAGCGGCAATACCGGCAGCGTGGGCGCTTCGTCCTGGCTGAAGGCGGCGTAGCATTGCACCAGTTCCTCGACCAGTACCTGCATCGACCAACCATCGGAGACGCTGTGATGCTGGGTGACGACCAACACATGGTCGTCCTGCGCCACACGCAGCAGGCGCACACGCAACAGCGGCCCCTGCTCCAGGTCGAACACCTGGGCCACCTCGGCCTGCACCCGTGCGGCCAATTCGGCCTCGGCGACCGTTTCGATCGGCAGCGCCAGCGGTACGGCGGCGTGAATGCGCTGCTGTGCACCCTGCGGCGCCTGGGCGAACGTGGTACGCAGCGACTCGTGACGCGCCAGCAGGCTGTCGAAGCTGCGCTGCAACGCCGGCACATTCAGCGCGCCGCGCAGGCGCAAGGCGCTGGGGATGTTGTAGGCGCTGCTGCTCGGGTCGAGTTGCCAGAGGAACCACTGGCGTTCCTGGGCGTAGGACAGCGGCGCCAGCTCGCCACGCGGTACTGGCAGCAGCGCAGGCTGTGCGGCGTCTGCGGTTGGCGTGAGGCTGGCGACGAACGCCTGCAGGGTGGTCTGTTCGAACAGGGTGCGCAGCGCCACTTGCAGGCCCAGCCCGTGACGCAGGCGCGACACCACCTGGGTGGCCAGCAGCGAATGCCCGCCCAGGGCAAAGAAATCGTCCTGCAGACCGACCCGCTCGACCTCCAGCACCTGCTGCCAGATCTGCGCGACTTGCTGCTCCAGCGCCGTGCGCGGCGCCTGGTAATCCTCCTGGCGCAGGGTCGGGGCCGGCAGCGCCGCGCGGTCGAGCTTGCCGTTGAGGGTCAGCGGCAGGCTGTCCAGGCACAGGATATGCACTGGCAGCATGTATTCCGGCAGGTCGGCCTTGAGGCCGCTGCGCAGGCGCTCAACAAGCGCCGACGCCTCGCCGCTGCCCTGCTGCGCCACCACATAGGCCACCAACTGCGTACCGGCACTGCCGTCGCGAGCCAGCACCACCGCCTCGCGCACGCCCGGCAGTTGCAGCAAGCGGGCCTCGATCTCGCCCAGCTCGATACGGAAACCACGGATTTTCACCTGCTGGTCGATACGCCCGACGTACTCGATCACCCCGTCGTTGCGGTAGCGCGCCAGGTCACCGGTGCGGTACAGGCGCCCGCCATTGCCGAACAGGTCGGGCACGAAGCGCTGAGCGCTGAGGTCGCTGCGGCGATGATAGCCGCGCGCAAGCCCGGCTCCGCCGACATACAGTTCGCCGATGCATCCCGGCGCGACCGGCTCCAGCTGGCCGTCGAGCAGGTACCAGGACAGGTCGTCGATCGGCTCGCCGATCGGGCTGCTGGCTGCCCCTTCGAGATCACGCGGGCTCAGCGGACGGTAGGTGACATGCACGGTGGTTTCGGTGATGCCATACATGTTCACCAGCCGCGGCCCCTGCGCCGCGAAATGCCCGTACCACGGGCGCAGCGCCTGCACCTCCAGGGCCTCGCCGCCAAAGATCACCTGGCGCAGGGCTCCGAGCTCGGCGGCGTCACGCGTGCAGGCCACCTGCATCAGTTGCTTGAACGCCGAAGGGGTCTGGTTCAGTACCGTGACGCCTTCGCGGTGCAGCAGCGCGTGGAAATCCTCGGTGCTGCGGCTGGTCTCGTGCGGCACGATCACCAAGCGCCCGCCATGCATCAGGGCGCCAAAGATCTCCCACACCGAGAAGTCGAAGGCGTAGGAGTGGAACAGGGTCCAGACATCGTCGGCACCGAAGTGGAACCAGCGCTCGGTGGCGGCGAACAGGCGCATGACGTTGTCATGGGGCAGCAGCACGCCCTTGGGCTGGCCGGTGGAACCGGAGGTGTAGATGACATAGGCGAGCTGGCGCGGGTCGCAGGCCAGTTGCGGCGCGCCGGGGTCGGCAAGCGGCTGCGGCGACAGCGGTTCCAGCATCAGCTGGCGCACGTCCTGCGCACCCTGCACACGTGCCGCCAGGTGCGGCTGCACCAGCAGCAGGGCGATGCCGCTGTCGGCCATCATGTAGGCCAGGCGCTGGGCCGGCGCGCTGGGGTCCATGGGCACATAGGCAGCACCTGCCTTGAGCGTGGCGAGAATGGCCACGATCATTTCCAGGCTGCGCTCGACCACCAGGCCGACCCGCACCTCAGGGCCGACACCCTGCGCCAGCAGGCGATGGGCCAGGTGGTTGGCTTGGGCTTCGAGCTGGCCGTAGCTGAGCTGGCGATCATCCAGCGTGACTGCGATGGCCTCGGGACGCAGGCGCGCCTGCTCCTCGATGCGCTGGTGAATGCACTGCTGCACCGGATACTCAGCCGGACGCGGATTCCACTCGGCGATGATGTCCGCGCGCTCCTGCGCAGTGAGCAACGGCACCTGCACCAGGGGCGTATCCGGCGCTGCGATCATCTGCCCGAGCAGTTGCAGCCAGTGCCGCGCCATGCGCTCGACGGTGGCCCGCTCGAACAGGTCGGTGGCGTAGGTGAAGGCTGCCGACAGCTGCTCGCCAGCCTCGGCGGTGTCCAGGGTCAGGTCGAACTGCGCGGTGACCGTGCGCACGTCCAGCCCCTCGATGTGCAAGCCCGGCAGGTTCAGCGCCGAGGCGCCATCGCCGCCGAGGTGGTTGTGCATGACCTGGAACAGCGGGTTGACCCCGGCATTGCGCTCCGGCGCCAGGGCCTCGACCAGTTGCTCGAACGGCAGCGCCTGGTGAGCCTGGGCGCCGAGCACCGCCGTACGCACCTGCTGCAGCAGTTCACGGAAGGTATTCTGCGGGTCGATGCTGACATCCAGCACCTGGGTGTTGATGAAGAAGCCGATCAGCGCCTTGGTATCGGGGTGCTGACGGTTGGCCACCGGCACGCCGACGCGGATCTCTCGCTGGCCGCTGTAGCGGTGCAACAGCAACTGGAAGCTGGCCAGCAGGAGCATGAACGGCGTCATCCCCTGCGACTGGGCCAGGCTGCGCAGGCCTCGCTGCAACTCGCCCGGCAGCGTTACCGCCAGGCGTTCGCCGCGATGGCTGGGCTGCTGCGGGCGCGGGTGATCGAGCGGCAACTCCAGCACGGGTTGCTCGCCGCCCAGACGCGCAGCCCAATAGCCCAGCTGGCGCTCGCTCTCCCCCGCCTCCATCCAGGCCTGCTGCCAGATCGCGTAGTCGGCGTACTGGATCGATGCCGCCGCCAACGTAGGTTCGCCACCGCCGCTGAAGGCCGCATAGGCGTGTACCAGTTCCTCGACCAGCACCTGCATCGACCAGCCGTCGGAGACGATATGGTGCTGGGTCATCACCAGCACATGGTCGTCATCGGCCAGACGCAGCAGGTCGACGCGCAACAGCGGGCCCTGCTGCAAGTCGAACAGCGTCTGGGTGCGGGCCTCGACGAAGTCGCGCACGGCCTGCTCGGTATCGGCGCCGGCATCAACGGGCAGGTGCTGCAGCGGCAGCTCGAAGGCCGATGCCGGCGCCTCGATCACCTGGCGCACGCCCTCGGCCGTCTCGACGAAGCGCGTACGCAGCGATTCGTGCCGCCCCAGCAACCACTGGAAGCTGCGGGCCAGGGCCGGCACATCCAGCGTGCCCTTCAGGCGCAGGGCACTGGGGATGTGGTAGGCACTGCTGTGCGGCTCCAGTTGCCAGAGGAACCACTGGCGCTGCTGGGCGTAGGACAGCGGGATAACATCGAGGCCTTCACGGGCCGCCGGGATCGGCAACTGCCCCAGGGTCAGGCCCTTGCCGGCCAGCTTTTCCAGGAAGGCCCTGCGCTGTGACAGCGGCAACCTGATGAATCGCTGAACCAGCGCGATGTTATCCATTACAGCCATCTCAGTTCGTCTCCAACTCGGTGAGGAAGTCATGCATATCGCTCAGATCCTGCTCGAGATCGGTGGTCCGCAACCCTTCCAGCGCTTGCGCATAGCCCTGCAGGTCGTCGGCCTGGAAGATCAGCTCCAGTGGCACCTGTACCTGCAGTTGCGCCTGTGCGGCTGCCGTGGCTTGTGTCGCCAGCAGCGAATGCCCGCCCAGTTCGAAGAAGTTGTCGTCACGCCCCAAGCGGTCGACCTTCAGCACCGCAGCCCAGATATCGGCGATGGCGCTTTCCAGCTCGCCTTGCGGCGCGCGGTAGTCGCGTTGCATCAGGCTGGCATCCGGGGCCGGCAGGGCCTTGCGGTCCAGCTTGCCGTTGGGTGTCAGGGGCAGTGCTTCGAGGAAGACCAGATAGGTGGGGACCATGTAACCCGGCAGTGTCTCCTTAAGACGAACGTTGAGCTGCTCGCGCAATTTAGCCTCGCCGAGCGCCAGGCCTTGCGCGCTGGCCAGCACGTAGCCCACCAGTTGCGGGCCACCGACGCCAGGGCGGGCCAGCACCACCGCTTCACGCACGCCGTCCTGGGCCTGCAGGCGCGCCTCGATCTCACCCAGTTCGATGCGGAAGCCGCGGATCTTGACCTGGTGATCGACCCGTCCCAGGTAGTCGACCACACCATCGGCGCGCTGGCGCACCAGGTCGCCACTGCGGTACAGGCGTGCGCCCGGCACACCGTAAGGGTCCGGAACGAAGCGCTCGGCGGTGAGCGAGGGGCGGTGCAGGTAGCCGCGCGCCACCCCTGTGCCGCCGAGGTACAGCTCGCCCGCGACGCCCTGGGGCAGCAACGCCGCCGAATCGTCGAGCACATAGGCACTGCGGTTGCCGATGCGGCTGCCGATCGGCGCATAGGCTGCCTGGCAACGTTCGGCGCGATCGGCTTTCCAGATCAGCGGGGTGACCACGGTTTCGGTCGGGCCATAGCCATTGATGATGTGCTCGGGCGCAAGCACGGCCTTGACCAGCTCGAACGCGGCTTCCGGCACCGCGTCGCCACCGAAGCAGTAGATGCGCACCGGCGGCGGGTTGCCGTGCTCACGCACGTGTTCGGCCAACTGCTGCAGGTATACCGGCGGGAATGCGGCGACGGTGACGCCATGCCGGTGCATGGCCGCGCAGGCCTGCTCGGCGGTCCACAGTTGCGGATCGCGAATCAGCAGGCGGCCGCCGTGCAACAGGCAGGTCAGCCAGCGTTCATGGGCACCGTCGAAGGCGAACGACATGAAGTGCAGCTCGCAGTCGCGTGCGCTCATGGCGTAGCGCTCACCAATCGCCAGGCAGTGCATGGCCAACGGGCCATGGGCCACGGCAACGCCCTTGGGCTGGCCGGTGGAGCCGGAGGTGTAGATCACGTACGCCAGGCCCTCGGCGTGCACCGGGCGCTGCGGCGCGCTGCTCGGCAGCGAGGCGCTGGCCAGTTGGTCGATGCACAAGGTCGCCACGGTTTGCGCGGCAGGCAGGCGCGCCAGCAACTGCGAATGGGTGAGCAACAACGCCATGCGCGAGTCCTGCATGAGGTAGGCCAGGCGCTCTTCGGGGTACTCCGGGTCGAGCGGCACATAGGCCGCGCCGGCCTTGAGCACCGCCAGCAACGCAACCAGCATCTGCGGGCCACGCTCCAGCGCCACCCCCACCAGCGCCTCGGCGCCCAGCCCTGCCTCGATCAAGCCATGGGCCAGGCGGTTGGCCTGCTGGTCGAGTTCGGCATAACTCATTTGCTGCTCGCCGAACAACACCGCCACCGCCTCCGGCGTGCGCTGCGCCTGGGCCTCGAACAACTGGTGCACTGCACGAGGCGAATCGAAGCGTGCATCGACGTGATTCCACTGCTCCACCAGTTGCGCACGCTCCTGCCCGGTGGTCAGCTCCAGCGCACCGATGGCCTGGCCTGGAGCCGCCTCGAGCAGTTGCTCGAGGACCTGGCGCAGGTGCCCGGCGACCTGCACGATGCGCGCATCGTCGAACGCTTCGCGCAGGTAGCTGTAGTGCACCTGCAGGGTCTGCTCCAGGGCGATGGCCAGGGTCAGCGGGTAGTTGGTGCGCTCGTGGCTGTCGATGGCGCCGAAGCCCAGGGCGGGCACCTCGGCCTGGCGCAGGGCCTCGGCCACCGGGTAGTTCTCGAACACCACCAGGGTGTCGAACAGCGCCTCGCCGCCCTGCCCGGCCCAGCGCTGGATATCGTACAGCGCGGTGTGCTCGTGCTCGCGCAGGGCCAGGTTGTGCTGCTGCAACTCGGCAAGCCATTCGCCCAGCGCCTGCTCGGCTCGCACCTGCGCCACCACCGGCAGGGTATTGATGAACAGCCCGACCTGGCGTTCGATACCGACGATCTCCGCCGGACGCCCCGAAACCGTGGCGCCGAAGCACAGCGCCTGCTGGCCGGTGTAGCGCTGCAGGAGGATCAGCCAGGCGCCCTGCAACAAGGTGTTGACGGTCACCTTGTGACGGCGCGCCAACTCGCCCAAGCGCTGGGTGAATGCGGCATCGAACTGCTGGTAGTGATCGCCAAACGGCGCTTGCGCCACGGCTTCGCGGCGCACGAAGGCCTGGGCCAGTCGGGTCGGGGCCTCGAGCACACTCAGTTGCTCGGTCCAGAAACGCTCGCTCAGCCCGGCATCCTGGGCCTGCAGCCAGGCCAGGTAGTCGCGGTAACGCCCGACATGGCCGATCTCGCGGCGCGCGGCGTAGCGCTGCAGCACCTCACCCAGCAGCTGCGAATTGCTCCAGCCGTCGAGCAGGATGTGGTGATGGGTGTAGATCAGATGGTGACGCTCATCAGCCGTACGTACCAGCACCAGGCGCAGCAGCGGCGCGCGGGCAAGGTCGAAGCCCTGGGCCTGTTCCTCGGCCGCCAGGCGATCGAGGGCGGCGGCCAGGTCCTGGTCGCCACGCAGGTCGAGCACGCGGAACGGCACCTCGACCTGCTTGTGCACCAGTTGCAGCGGCCGCTCGACATCGCCCTGCCAGAGGAACACGCTGCGCAGGCTGTCGTGGGCGTCCAGCGCCTGCTGCCAGGCCTCGCGGAAACGCGCCGGGTCCAGGCCGTCGATGTCCACCCGCATCTGGTTCACGTAGTCGCTGGCGTCCTGCTGGTACAGGCTGTGGAACAGCATGCCCTGCTGCATCGGCGACAACGGCACGATGTCTTCGATCTGCCGCGCAGCGACCGGCAGCGCATCCAGTTGCGCCTGGGCCAGCGGGTAGAGCGGGAAGTCCGAAGGTGTCACGCCTGCTTGGCCAGGCTGGCAGCAATGCTCGACCAGGGCCTGCAACTGCTCGGCGAAATCGCGGGCCAAGGCTTGCAGGGTGGCGTGGTCGAACATCTGCGTGCTGTAGGTCCAGCTCAGGTCCAGTTCGCCGTCGTACACCTGGCCGTTGATGCCCAGCCAGTTGGCCAGCGGCGCCTGGGCGCTCTGCTCGGCGCCACTGGCCTCGCCGCTCGGGCTGAACAGCGCGCCATCGTCGGACTGGAAGCTGCCATCGAACTGGCCCAGGTAGTTGAAGGTCACGCGTGCCACCGGCAAGGCCTGCAGCGCTTCACGGGTCGCGGCATCGGCGAAGCGGCGCAGGGCGCCGAAGCCCAGCCCTTTGTTGGGCACGCTGCGCAACTGCTCCTTGATCTGCTTGAGCGAGTCGCCCAGCGCTTCGGCCGGGGTCAGGCACACCGGGAAGACGCTGGTGAACCAGCCGACGGTACGGGTCAGGTCGAGGTGCTCGGCCAGTTCTTCACGGCCATGGCCTTCCAGCTCCACCAGCACGCTGCCCTGCCCGCTCCAGCGGCACAGGGTGCGGGCCAGGGCGGTCAGCAGCAGATCGTTGACCTGGGTGCGATAGGCGGCCGGCGCTTCCTGCAGCAGGCGCTGGGTCGTGGTTTTGTCCAGGCGCGTATGGACCATCGCCGCATGGGCGTTGTCCAGCACCGCCGTTGGTGCGGCGCACGGCAACTCGGCGGCGCCCTGCAGGCGTTGCTGCCAGTAGCCCAGCTCAGCGCTGTGCTCGGTGGCGTAACGACGCAATTGCTCGGCCCAGTCGCGTTGCGAGCTGGTCTTGCCCGGCAAGGCCAGGGGTTTGCCGCTGCTCAGTTGCTCGAAGGCCAGTTGCAGGTCTTCGAACAGGATGCGCCACGACACGCCGTCCACCGCCAGGTGGTGGATCACCAGCAACAGGCGCTGGCTGCCGTCCGGCAGGTCGGCCAGCACGGCACGCAACAACGGGCCATCGCCCAGCGACAGGCTGCGCTGGGCCGATTCGGCCAGGGCTTCCAGTTCGTCGGCAGCGTTCAGGGTGCGCTGCCACATCAGCTCGGTCGGCTGCTCGCCAAGCGGGCGGTAATGCGCCTGCCAGCCTGCCTCGCTTTCGGTGAAGCTCAGGCGCAGCGCATCGTGGTGCGCGACCAGCGCCTGCAATGCCTGCTCCAGGTAACCCGCATGCAGCGGCTGGGCCGGCTTGAGCAGCACCGACTGGTTCCAGTGATGACGCTCGGGGATGTCGGTGTCGAAGAACGCTTGCTGGATCGGCAGCAGCGGCATCTCGCCAGTCAACGGGCCCTGCTCGATCAGTTGCGCACCCTCGCCTTCCTGGGCCACGGTCGCCAGCCCTTGGACGGTCTGGTGCTGGAACAGCGCCTTGGGCGTGAAGCGGATACCCGCCTGACGCGCCCGGCTGACCACCTGGATCGAGATGATCGAATCGCCGCCCAGTTCGAAGAAGTTGTCGGTCACGCCAATCGGCGAAACCTTCAAGACTTCCTCCCAGATCGCCACCAGGCGTTTTTCAAGCACGCTGCGCGGTGCTACCTGGCGCGTCGGGGCACTGGCCTGCGGCGTGGGCAGCGCCTTGCGGTCGAGCTTGCCGTTGGGGGTCAGTGGCAGACGTTCGAGGAACAGCCAGTGGGTCGGCACCATGTAGTCCGGCAAGGTCTGCTTGAGCCAGGCCTTGAGCGGCTCGGCATCGTCGTGCAATGCCGCAGCAGCGACATAGCCGACCAGTTGCGTACCCAGTTCGCCCTGACGGGCGACCACCGCCACCTCACGCACCTCGGGGTGCGCCAGCAGGCGTGCCTCGATCTCCCCCAGCTCGATACGGAAACCACGCACCTTGACCTGATGGTCGATACGCCCCAGGTATTCGATCGACGCGTCTTCGCGGTAACGCACCAGGTCGCCGGTGCGGTACATGCGCCCGCCTTCACCGGTGAACGGGTCGGCGACGAAGCGCTCGGCACTCAGCCCTGGCCGACGCAGGTAACCGCGCGCCAGGCCCTCGCCGGCCAGGTACAGCTCGCCCGCCACACCCACCGGCTGCGGCTGCAGGTGGCCATCCAGCACATAGGCGGCGGTGCCCGGCAGCGGCCGGCCAATGCTGGCCCGGCCGTTGGCCTGGCGCAGCACGCAGGTCGAATAGGTGGTGTCTTCGGACGGCCCGTAGAGGTCGTGCACGCGCTCGATACCCGGCAGCGCATACAGCGCATCGACCAGCGACTGCTTCAGCGGTTCGCCCGCCAGGTTGATGGTACGCACACTGGGCGGAATCGCCCCGGCCTGCAGCAGCGCGGCAATCGCCGACGGCACGGTGTTGATAAGGGTCACGCGCTCGCGCGCGGGCAGCTCCGGCAGCGCCAGGGCGTTGTCGGCGAGGATGAAATGACCGCCGCCGGCCAGGGTCACGAACAGCTCCCAGACCGACAGGTCGAAGCAGATCGAGGTACTCGCCAGCACGCCTTGCAGGTCGTCCTGGCTGTACAGCTCCTGGGCCCAGCGCACCAGCGCCACGGCATTGCCATGGGTGATCGCCACGCCCTTGGGCAGGCCGGTGGAGCCGGAGGTGTAGATCACGTACGCCAGGTGCTCGGCATCGTCATGCTGGACCGGCGCATGGGTCGGTTGCAGCGCCAACTGCGGGTCGTCATCGAGCAACAGCAGCGACTGGCCTTCGCTGATCACCGACGCCAATTGCGCGGCCTGATCGGCCTGGGTCAGCAGCAGGTGTGCCTGGCTGTCGCCGAGCATGTGCGCCAGGCGCTCGCGCGGGTAGGCCAGGTCCAGCGGCACATAGGCGCCACCGGCCTTGAGCACCGCCAGCAAGGCCACCACCAGTTCGGCGCTGCGCGGCAGTGCCACACCCACCCGCACTTCCGGGCCGACACCCAGGGCGCGCAGGCGATGGGCCAGGCGATTGGCCTGCGTGTCGAGCTCGCGGTAGCTCAGCTCACGCGCGCCGCAGATCAGCGCCAGGGCCTCGGGGGCCTGCGCGGCGCGGGCCTGGATCAGACCGTGCAGGCTGGCGTGGGTCGCAGGCGGCAGCGCTGCCGAATTCCACGCCTCAAGCATGCGCTGCTGTTCATCGGCGGCCAGCAGCGGCAGCCGCGCCACCGGGCACTGCGGGTCGTGCACCACGGCCTGCAGCAGGTGCTGCCAATGGTCGGCCAGACGCTCGATGGTGGCGTGGTCGAACAGGTCGGTGGCGTAGGTCAGCGACACTTCGATGCGTGCCTCGACCTCGGTGGTGTCCAGGCTCAGGTCGAATTGCGCGGTGCCGCTGTCCCAGCTGAGCGGTTCGAGCGTCAGGCCTTGCAGGGAGGTCGCGGTGGCAGGCGTCACCTGATGGTTGTGCATGACCTGGAACAGCGGGCTGTAGCTCAGGCTGCGCTGGGGCTGCAGGGCGTCGACCAGTTGCTCGAACGGCAGGTCCTGGTGGGCCTGGGCGCCGAGCACGGCCTGGCGTACCTGTTGCAGCAGTTGATCGAAACCGGCCGCGCCGTCGACCTGGGCGCGCAGCACCTGGGTGTTGACGAAAAAGCCGACCATCGACTCGGTCTCGGCCCGGGTGCGGTTGGCCACCGGTACGCCGACGCGGATATCGGACTGGCCGCTGTAGCGGTGCAGCAAGGCCTGGAACGAGGCCAACAGGTAGACGAACAGGGTCACGCCCTGGGCGCTGGCCTGCTCGCGCAGCGCTGCCACCAGCGGCTCGGCCAGGCTCAGGTCGAGGCGCGCGCCGCGCTGGCTCTGCTCGGCAGGCCGCGGGCGGTCGAACGGCAGCTCCAGCACAGGCTGTTCGTCGCCCAGTTGCTCGCGCCAGTAGGCCAGTTGCCGAGCGCCCTCGCCCGCCTCCAGCCATTGGCGCTGCCACTGGGCGAAGTCGGCGTACTGCAAGGCCAGGGGCTCGAGCGCCGCGGCCTCGCGACGGCAATGGGCGAGGTAACGCGCCTGCCACTGCTCGACCAGCAGTTGCATCGACCAGCCGTCGGAGACGATGTGGTGCTGGGTCATCACCAACACATGGTCCCGTTCGCCCAGCACCAGCACGCGAACCCGCAGCAACGGCGCCTGGAACAGGTCGAACGGACGACGAATCTCGCGTTGTACTTCGCGGCGGATGGCCGCCTCGTCGGCCTGCGCCTCCATGGCCTGGTAGTCGATCGCGAAGGTCAGCGCCGGGGCGATGACCTGACGGACCTCGCCGTCCTCTTCGACGAACGCGGTACGCAGCGAGGCATGGCGATCCACCAGGTCCTGCACGCTGCGCGCCAGGGCGTCGCGATCGAGCACGCCGCGCAGGCGCAGCGCCGCCGGAATGTGATAGGACGCACTGTGCGGCTCCAGTTGCCACAGGAACCACTGGCGCTCCTGGGCGTAGGACAACGCCAGCGGCCGGTCATGGCCCACACTGACCAACGCCGGCCCCGCCTCAGCGGCCTGGGCCTGGCAGGCCTCGGCGAACGCCTCAAGCACCGGCGCCTGGAACAGCACCCGCACCGGCACCTCGCGCTGCAATTGCTGGCGAATGCGCACCACCACCTGCATGGCCAGCAGCGAATGCCCGCCACGCTCGAAGAAATGATCGGCCAGGCCGATCTGCGGCACGTCCAGCACCTGGGCCCAGATGTCCGCCAGCGCCGCCTGCAAGGCATTGCGCGGGGCGATATAGGCAGCGCTGCTCGCGTCCGCCTCGGGCAGTGGCAAGGCTGCGCGGTCGAGCTTGCCGTTGTTGTTCAGCGGCAATTGCTCCAACACCACGAGGTGCGCCGGCACCATGAACTCCGGCAGCGACTGGCGCAACGCGTCGCGCAGCGCGGCGACGAAGGCCGTGCGCGCATCGCCCTGCACTGCCTCGCTGGCAACCGGCACGACGAAGGCCACCAACTGCGCCCCCTGGCCAGTCGCCTGGGCGATCAGCGCAGCAGCACGCACCCCCGGCTGGGCCTGCAGGCAGGCTTCGATCTCGCCCATTTCGATGCGCATGCCGCGAATCTTCACCTGATGATCGATTCGCCCGACATACTCCAGTGCCCCTTCGGCGTTGTAGCAGGCCAGGTCGCCACTGCGATAAAGCCGTGCGCCCGGCTCGCGGGCGAACGGGTCGGGCAGGAAGCGTTCGGCCGTCAGGCCCGGACGCTGGTAATACTGCTGGGCCAGACAGGCCGGGGCGGCGATGCACAGTTCACCGACCGCGCCGGCCGGCAACAGCTCGCCAGCACCGTCGAGCACATAGAGGGCGCGGCCAGCAATGGCCCGGCCAATCGGCACGCCGTGGCTGTCGCTGGCATCGCCCAGGCGGCAGGCATGCACGCTCGAGACCACGGTGGCCTCGGTCGGGCCATAGGTGTTGATCAGCGCGACCTCGCCAAGGCCCGCAGCGTGCCAGAGGCGCAGCCCTTCCACCGACATCGCCTCGCCGCCGACGTGCACCTGGCGCAATGCGCCCAGGCCGCGGCCCGGCTGCGCGGCGCACTCTTTGGCCAGCAGGTACCAGTAGGCCGCTGGCAGGTCGGCCAAGGTGACCTTATGCTGCACGATGTGCTCGGCCAACTGCTGCACATCCCACAGCACCTCGCCCCGCATCACCAGCGCCGCCCCCAGGGCCAGCGGCGGGTAGCACTGCTCGACGAAGCCGTCGAAGCTGAAGGTGGCGAACTGCAGCACGCGGTCGTTGGCGCCCAGGTGCGAATACTGCGCGCCGCTCTGGCAGAACTCGCGCAGGGCGGCATGGCTGATGGCGACGCCCTTGGGCCGGCCGGTGGAACCGGAGGTGTAGATCACGTACGCCAGGTCCTGGGCGTGAGGCTGCACGAGCGGGTCATGCTCGGGCTGCACGTCCAGCACCAGCTCGCCGGTCACCAGGCGCGGGACTTCGGGTGGCAGGCTCAGCCCCTGCAACAAGCCGTCGTCGCACAGCAGCAAGTCGAGCTGGCTGTCTTCGATCATGTAGCGCAGGCGCTCATCCGGGTAGGCCGGGTCGAGCGGCACATAGGCAGCGCCACTCTTGAGCACGGCCAGCAGGCTGACGATCAGTTGCGGGCTGCGGCGCAGGGCCAGGCCGATACGTTTGCCCGGGCCCATGCCCTGGGCGATGAGCAGGTGCGCCAGGCGGTTGGCCTGACGATTGAGCTGGCCATGGCTGAGCGAGTGGCCCTCGCACGACACGGCAAGAGCGTCGGGGCTGCGCGCGGCCTGGGCGGCGATGCGCTGGTGCACCAGCGGTGTGGCAGACAGGTCGATCGCTTCGCCCTGGCTGTGCGCCAACACCGCCTGCTGCGTGGTGTCATCCAGCAGGCGCAGGCTGCCCAGCGCGGCCGAGGGCTGCTCGATCATCTGCTCGAGCGCCTGGCAGAAAGCGGCGCACAACTGCTCGACCTGCGCAGCATCGAAGTGTGCCAGGTCGTAGGCGAACTCCACGCTCAATCGCGCGCCCAGCTCGATGCCAAGGGTCAACGGGTAATGGGTGCGCTCGTGATTGCGCAGCGCACCCACCTGCAACCCGGCCGGCGCGCCATCACGCAGGGCCTCGGCCACCGGGAAGTTCTCGAACACCATCAAGGTGTCGAACAGCACGCCGCCCTGTTGGCCGGCCCAGCCCTGGACCTTGTACAGCGGCACATGCTCGAACTCGCGCAGGTCGAGGTTGAACGCCTGCAGCGTTTCCAGCGCCTCGCCGACCGACTGGCCAGGTGCTGCGCTGCACAGGACCGGCAGGGTATTGATGAACAACCCCAATTGCTCCTCGATCCCCGGCAATGGCGCCGAACGCCCACTGACGGTTGCGCCGAACGCCACGCAGGCCTGGCCGGTGTGACGTTGCAATACCAGGCCCCACGCCGCCTGGAACAGGGTGTTGAGGGTGACTTTGCGCTGGCGGGCGAACTGCCCCAGGCGCTCGGCGAAGGCACCGTCGAATACATGCAAATACTCGCCACTGCCCTGCCCTTGCGCGCGACGCAACGCCGAGGCCAGCAAGGTCGGCCCCTGCAACGGCGCCAGTGCGGCCTTCCAGAAGCGCTCGCCGGCGTCCACGGGCTGGCGTTGCAACCAGCCCAGGTAGTCGCTTAAACGCCCGCTGGCGGCAGCCACCGGTTGCCCGGCGTAGGTCTGGATTACCTGAGCCAGCAGGCTGGCATTGCTCCAGCCATCCATGAGGATATGATGGCTGGTGTAGATCAGGTGCCAACCACCGCCCTGCTGCGCCACCAGCTGCAGGCGGAACAGCGGTGCCTGGCGCAGATCGAAGCCGCGAAGGCGTTCGCCGGCGGCCAGGGCATCGAGGTCGTGCACGCCCTCCAGCACCTGCAGCGGCAGGTCGAGATGGCGCTGCACCAACAGCTGCGCCTCGCTCAAGCCTTCCCAATGCACGCTGGCGCGCAGGATCTCGTGGCGCGCCATGGCCTCGCTCCAGGCCTGACGCAAGCGCGCGGGCTCCAGCCCCTGGATATCCAGGCGCAGCTGGTTGATGTAGGCACCGGCCCCGGGCTCGTACTGGGCGTGGAAGAACATGCCCTGCTGCATCGGCGACAGCGGATAGAGCGCTTCGATAGCGCTGGCAGCGACCGGCAGCGCGTCGAGCTGCGCCTGGTCGATGCGTGCGAGCGGGAAGTCGGACGGCGTCGCCTGGCCGGCTGGGGTTTGCAGGCAGTGGGCGATCAGTTGCGCCAGCTCGTCGCGGTAGGCCTGGGCCAGGCCTTCGATGGTGGCATCATGGTACATCTGGCCGCTGTAGCCCCAGCGCAGCGACAGCTCGCCGGCATAGACCTGGCTCTCCAGGGTCAGCCAGTTGGCCAAGGGGGCCTCGGGATCCTGGGCCTGGCCGCTGCGCTCGGTGGCGGGCGCCCAGAGGGCCTGGGCATCGAACTGCTGGTCGAACTGCCCCAGGTAGTTGAAGGTGATGCGCGCAGGCGTGACCTGGCCGAGCGCCTGGCGCTGGGCCTCATCGCCCAGGTAGCGCAGCAGGCCGTAGCCCAGCCCCTTGCCCGGCACCGCACGCAACTGCTCCTTGACCGCCTTGATCGAGGCGCCCACATCGTCACTGACGCTCAGGCGCACGGGGAACAGCGTGGTGAACCAGCCCACGGTGCGCGACAGGTCGACATCCTCGAACACCTCTTCGCGACCATGCCCTTCCAGCTGCACCAGCACCGCTTGCTGCGCGCTCCAGCGCGCGACCACCCGAGCCAGCGCGGTCAGCAGCAGGTCGTTGATCTGTGTGCGGTAGGCGGCCGGGGCAACGTGCAGCAACTGACGGGTCAGCTCGGCGTCCAGGCGCGTTTCCAGGGTGCGGCCATGGCGGTTGAGCGCGGCGCCCTGGGGCATGTCGCACGGCAGGTCATGCTCGACACGCTGGGCGCACCAGTAGTCCAGCTCGCCGGCCTGCTGCGCGGCCAGCGCAGGCAGCCGCGCGGCCCAGGCCTGCCAGGCGCTGGTCTTGGCGGGCAGCGCCTGTTGTGTGTAGGCGTGCTGCAAGTCTTCGAGCAGTACGCGCCAGGACACGCCGTCGACCACCAGGTGGTGGATCACCAGCAGCACGCGCTGGCTGCCATCGGCCATGTGCACCAGTACCGCGCGCAGCAGCGGCCCGTCGGCCAGGTCGAGGCTGCGCTGGGTGGCGTCGCAGAGCGTCGCCAGCGCCTGGGCATCGGCGGCCGTCTCTTCGCGCAGCAACCCGGCAGGCAGCGCACCGTGCTCGGCTTGCCAGTGGCCATCGCGCAACTGGAAGCGCAGGCGCAGGGCGTCATGTTGCTCGACCAGACGCACCAGCGCCTGCTGCAGGCGAGTGCCATCCAGAGCCTGGCGTGGGGTCAGCAGCAGCGACTGGTTCCAGTGCGCCCGTGCAGGCACCGCCTGCTCGAAGAAGGCGCGCTGGATGGGGGTCAGCAGCGCCGGGCCCTGCACCGCGCCCTGCTCGGCCTGCACCTGCGTCGCACGCCCGGCAGCGCCAGCCAGGCCGCGCAGGGTCTGGAACTGGAACAGGTCACGCGGGCTGAACTGCAAGCCTTGGCGCCGGGCGCGACTGACCACCTGGATGGCGATGATCGAGTCGCCGCCCAGTTCGAAGAAGTTGTCGTCCAGGCCGACCTGTTCGACCCCGAGCACCTCGCTCCAGACCTGCGCGAGGATCTGCTGCACCGGCGTTTGCGCGGCCACGTAGGCGCCGCGTGGTGCCGCATCGGGCTGCGGCAGCGCCTTGCGGTCGAGCTTGCCGTTAGGCGTCAGCGGCAGGCGCTCGAGCGGCATCAGGTGGGTGGGCACCATGAACTCGGGCAGTGCCTGCAACAGCCAGTCCTTGAGCCCCTGCTGCCAGCCATCGGGCTGTTCGTTGAGCACCAGGTAGGCCACCAGCTGCTTGCCGTCCAACGCCAGCACCACGGCCTCACGCACCCACTCATGCTGGGCCAGGCGCGCCTCGATCTCGCCCAGCTCGATGCGCAGGCCGCGAATCTTCACCTGATGGTCGAAGCGGCCGAGGTATTCGATCACGCCATCGTTGCGCTGGCGCACACGGTCGCCGGTGCGGTACAGGCGCTGGCCAGACACGAAGGGGTCGGCGACGAAGCGCTCGGCCGTCAGGCTCGGGCGGCGATGGTAGCCTCGGGCCAGGCCGACACCCCCCAGATAAAGCTCGCCGGAAACACCGGGGGCGACCGGCTCGAGGCCGGCGTCGAGCACGTAGGTGCGCAGGTTGGCGATCGGCAGGCCGATCGGTACGCTGTCGCGGCCTTCGTCGCGGCAGGTCCAATGGGTGACGTCGATGGCTGCCTCGGTCGGGCCATAGAGGTTGTAGAGGGCTGCGCCCGGCAGGCGGGCGAACACCTGCAACTGGGCATCCACCGGCAGGGCCTCACCGCTGCAGACGATACGTCGCAGGCTGCTGCAGGCTTCGACACCCGGCTCGTGGATGAACGCCTGGAGCATCGAAGGCACGAAATGCAGGGTGCTGACCTGGAAGCGGCGAATGGTCTCGATCAAGCGCGCCGGGTCGCGATGTTCACCTGGCGCGGCCACTGCCAGGCGCGCGCCGGTCATCAGCGGCCAGAAGAACTCCCACACCGACACGTCGAAACTGAAGGGCGTCTTCTGCAGCACGGTGTCGTCGGCGCCGATGGCGTAGGCCTCCTGCATCCAGTGCAGGCGGTTGGCCAGGGCCCTATGGCTGTTGCCAGCGCCCTTCGGCCGTCCGGTCGAGCCGGAGGTGTAGATGACGTAGGCCAGTTGCTCGGGGTCGATATCCGCTCTCGGGGCACTGGTGGGCTGCTCGTCCAGCGGCAACCGGTCGAGCGCCACGCACTGCACGCCCTGGGGCAGCGGCAGGCTGTCGAGCAGTGCCTGCTGGGTCAGCAGCAGGTCGATGCCACTGTCCTCGATCATGTAGGCCAGGCGTTCTGCGGGGTACTCCGGATCCAGCGGCACATACGCAGCACCGGCCTTGAGGATGCCCAGCAGCCCCACCACCATTTCGACGCTGCGCTGCACGCTGATGCCGACCAGGCTGTCGCCCCGGGCACCCTGGGCGCGCAGGTAGTGGGCCAACTGGTTGGCGCGGGCGTCGAGCTGGGCGTAGCTGAGCGCGTGCTCGCCAAACACCAGGGCCGTGGCCTGCGGCGCGCGGCGTGCCTGGTCTTCGAACAACTGGTGCACCGGGCGTTCGAGCGGGTAGTCACGGGCGGTGGCGTTCCAGTCCTGAAGCACGGTGGCAAGGCTGGCGTCATCGAGCATCGGCACCTGCCACAGCGCTTGCTGTGGCTGCTCGACCAGGCCCCGCAGCAAGGCCTGCCAGTGCCGGGCCATGCGCTCGATGGTGGCGGCATCGAACAGGTCGCTGGCATAGGTGAAGGCTGCGTGCAGCACCCCACCTTGCTCGTAGGTGTCGAGGCTGAGGTCGAACTGGGTGGTGCGGCTGCGCCATTGCAGCGGCGCCAGTTGCAGGCCGGACGCCAGGGTGACGGTGGTCAGGTCGGCGACCTGCGGCTGGTGGTTGTACATCACCTGGAACAGCGGTGCGTGGCTGAGGCTGCGCTCGACCTTGAGCGCCTCGACCAGGCGCTCGAACGGCAGGTCCTGGTGCGCCTGGGCGCCCAGCACGGTCTGACGTACCGCTTGCAGATAGGCCAGCACGTCCTGTTGCGCTTGTGGCTGCAGGCGCAGTACCTGGGTGTTGACGAACAGCCCGATCAGCCCTTCGACCTCGGCGCGGTTGCGGTTGGCCACCGGGCTGCCGATGCGCAGGTCGCATTGGCCGGTGTAGCGTTGCAGCAGCATGCCGAAGCTGGCGAGCAGGACCATGAACAGCGACAGGTTGTGCTGGCGGGCAAAACCGCGCACCTGCTCGGTCAGTGCCGCGTCGAGCGGGAATGACTGGCGGCTGCCGCTGAAGCTGGGGGTGGCCGGGCGGGCGTGGTCCAGCGGCAGCTCCAGCACCGGCTGCTCCTCGCCCAGCTGGGCCTGCCAGTACTGCAACTGGCGCTCCATCTCGCCCGCTTCGAGCCAGCGGCGCTGCCACAGGGCGTAGTCGACGTACTGGATGGGCAGTGCTGGCAACTGCGGTGCCTGGCCTGCAGCAAAGGCGTCATAGGCGCGGCTGAACTCATCGATCAGCACATTCATCGACCAGCCGTCGGAAACGATGTGGTGCAGGGTCAGCAGCAGTACGTGCTCCTGCGCATCGAGGTGCAGCAGGCGCACCCGCAGCAGTGGTCCGTGCGCAAGGTCGAACGGGCGTAGCGACTCGGTTTCGGCTTCGGCACGAACCTGTGCCTCACGCTGGTCGGCGGCGAGATTGCGCAGGTCGACGCGCTCGATGTTCACGCGGGTGAGCGGGCGATGGGCCTGCTCCAGGCGATCATCGGCCTGGGGTTCGAAGACGGTCGTCAGGCTTTGGTGACGGGCCAGTACGGTGGCGAAGGCCTGCTCCAGAGCGGCGGCGTCCAGTTGACCTAGCAGGCGTACGGCGCCTGGGAGGTTGTAGGCGCCGCTCTGGGGGTCCATTTGCCAGAGCACCCACATGCGTTGCTGGGCGTAGGACAGCGCCTGGCGGTCTGGGGCCTCGACACCGGCGGGGATGGGGAACTGGGAAAAGTCGATGCCCTCCTTGGCCAGGGTCTCGAGGAACACGCGGCGCTTTTCCAGCGGCAGTTCAATGAAACGGCGGGCCAGTTGCAGGGACTTCTCGGGATTCATCAGATTGCTTCCGTACGAGTGGGGTATCGGGCGGGGCCCGGCTATCCCTACGAAACGGATACATCTTGCAAAAAGTTAGGTTTTGGGGGGCGCTGGGTGGTGCTCGAGGCGCGTGAATATCCGATTTGGGTAGCGACGTGGAGTCACCTTTTCGCCCTTACGGCGACCTACTTTTTTTCTTGGAAAAAAGTAGGCAAAAACCGCCTGCTCCCACATACGGCCCCTGCGCTGCGCTCCGGGGTTCCCTCGCGCCGGCGCCTTCCGGGCCTTCGCGGACTCCGACTTGCTGCGCAAGTCTACTTCTCGCGACTTCGGCGGGACGCCGAAGGGCGCTGCGCGCCAGGGCCCTACAGACGCCTCTGCTCGGCCTCCTGAGGTCGCGATGGGTGGTGGCTGGGATATTGCGCGCTTAGAAGCAAGGGCAAGAGCAAGAGCGGGAGGGGTGGGGCTTGAAACATTTGCTTGCATTTGAGGCTTCAGGTTTTTGATTCTCATTCGTCCTATTAATTGCAGCCTTCAAGGTTGAGACGAAACTCGACCGCAATTTTCCTCAGAAGAACGAGTGATGGCCCGACAAATTAAAAAATCCAAGTCCAAACTGTGGTTTCTGGTGCACAGTTGGCTTGCCCTGCCGATCTGGTTCTTTGTCCTGATCGTCTGCTTTACCGGGATGCTTGCGGTGGTCAGCCAGGAGATCGTCTGGCTGGCGAACCCCGACGTGCGTGCCAGCCAACCGGACGACAACGCCGAGCGGCTGAGCTTCCAGCAGGTCTTGAGCGCGTTGAACAAGGCCGAACCGGACATGGCGGTGCGCTTCATCAGCCAGCCGGATGGCTCGCACTTCGCCCTCGAAGCGGCAGTCACCTACCCCGACGGCACGTCGCCGACGCTCTACGTCAACCCCTACACCGGCGCCATCCAGGGCAAGACCCCCGACTTCAACTTCCAGGCCTTCACCCGCGCCCTGCACGGCTGGTGGCTGGTGCCGTTCACCAACGGCTATAGCTGGGGCTGGTACCTGGTGTCGTTGCTTGGCCTGCCGATGCTCGCTTCGCTGGTCACAGGGCTCGTGGTGTACAAGAAGTTCTGGCGCGGGTTCTTCAAGCCGGTACGCACACAGCACGGCTCGCGGATCTTCTGGGGTGACCTGCACCGTCTGGCCGGGGTGTGGTCGATCTGGTTCATCGCGGTGATTTCGATCACCGGCACCTGGTTCCTGATCCAGGCCATTCTCGGCGACAACCACGTCACCATTTCCACCGAGCCGATCGTGCCGGTCATCGCTCGCGAACAAGTGCCACAGAGCCCCGACGGCAATCCGGTGCCGCGTATCGACCTGGACGAGGCCGCCCGCATCGCACAGGAGGCCATCCCCGGCCTGGACATCAGCTTCATCACCCTGCCAGCCACCGCCTACAGTCATATCAGCATGGGCGGGCGTGGCTGGTACCCGTTGATGTTCCAGACCGCCGAGGTCAACCCGTACACCCGCAACGTCGACAGCCAGTTCCTGCTCGGCGACCGCTCGACCCTGGAGTTCGTCACCGAATCCATGCGCCCGCTGCACACCGGTGACTTCGGTGGCCTGCCGATCAAGCTGATCTGGTTCTTCTTCGGCCTGGTACTCACCCTGATGGTGCTCAGTGGCCTGCTGATCTGGACCAAGCGCACCGCCCAGGCCACCGCCGCAGCGCTCAAGCGCAGCGAGCGCCCGGCACGCGTGCGCAGGCATGAAGACACCCCCGTGGAGGCCCAGCCATGAGCCAGACCCAGACTCAAACCCTGCCGCCCAGCGGCCTGAAGCAGTGGTGGCTGAAATGGCGCTTCCACTTCAACATCCTGCTGATCCTCATCCCGCTGGGCTTCATGCCCAAGTACTTCGCCGATGCCAGCCTGTTCCGCGGCGACAGCGGCCTGGGTGCCAACGTAGTCAAGGATATCCAGGTCGACCGCTGGCGCCTGGACCTGGCCGAGTTGCGTGACGAAGCGCCACGCGCCGACGGCCCGGCCGGGCACTTCAAGGTGTTCAACGCCGCGCTCTGCCAGACATGCACCGAGGGCGCGAAGGCCATCTACCTGCGCATCGGCAAGCCGCGCAACCTGCGCGCCGCAGGCTCGATCTTCTTCGGCTCGCCCTACCGCATGAGCACCTCGCTGCCGATCCCACCGCGCACCCGTCCCGACGCCGAAATCTGGATCACCATCGAAGGCTGGGACGGCAGCATGCACCAGGCATCCGTACCGCTGGCCAAGGCATCGCCAGCCACCGTCGCCTGGCTCGAGAAACAAGGAGGCAAATGATGAAACACCTGTTGCGCAGGCTTGCCCTGCCCCTGCTGACCTTCACCGCCCTGCCGGCATTGGCGCACAACCCGATGTGCGACTGCGTATCGGTGGCGGGCGATCAGATCACGTGCACCGGCGGCTTCTCCGACGGTAGCGGCGCGCCGGGCGTGACGCTGGATGTGATCGGCTACGACGAGCAAGTGCTGGTCGGCGGCAAGCTCGGCGACGACTCGACCCTCACCTTCAAGCGCCCCGACGGCGAGTTCTACGTGCTGTTCGACGCCGGTCCCGGCCACGTGGTGGAAGTCGACCATGCCGATATAGGCGCGCCATGAGCCGCGCCCAGGTCATCCGCCCGGCCGGCGCCGGGCATGAAACCCTCTATGTACTGCTGGCTGCGCTGTTGATCGCCGCCCTCGCCGCGACCGTGGTCGGGCTGCGTGGTGAACGGGTCGACGAGCAGACCATCGCCAGCCACCAGATCGACGCTCGCCGTGACCTCAACGCCGCCGAACAGGGCGTCTACACCGACCTGCACGTGGCCACCGAGGAAATCCTCGCCCTGCGCCAGGAAAATGGCCAGGCGCCCGCTGTGCAGGCACTGGCCGATGATGCGCTGCCGCCCTTCGTCGACGACACCAGCAGTGCCAGCCGGGGCCGCCATCAGTGGCAGTGGCTGGCCAGTGGCGCCTACCTGGGCTCAAGCCAGGACGCCGACGTTGCCGGCAGCTTCCTGTTGATCCTGCCGCAGGCCGACACCGCACCGGCCCAGGTGTGGCTGCGCCGCGACCGCAGCACCCGGGCCCCCGACGATCTTGGCCAGGCCGCGCTGATCGCCGCCGGCTGGCAGGAAATCGTCAGCCACTACGACGCCGGGGTCACCCGCGAACACCGTCACTGAACCCAAGGACCGCGCCATGCTCCGCTCCGCCCTCGCCTTTCTCCTGGCCTGCCTGCTCCCGGCACTGGCCCTGGCCGACAGCGGCAAACCGCTGCGCATCGGCATCACCCTGCACCCCTACTACAGCTATGTGAGCAATATCGTCGGCGACAAGGCCGAAGTGGTGCCGCTGATTCCCGCAGGCTTCAACCCGCATGCCTATGAGCCGCGCGCCGAAGACATCAAGCGCATCGGCACCCTGGACGTGATCGTGCTCAACGGTATCGGCCACGACGACTTCGCCGATCGCATGATCGCCGCCAGCGAAAAACCCGACATCAAGACCATCGAGTCCAACCAGAACGTCCCGCTGCTGGCCGCCACCGGCATCGCCGCGCGCGGTGCCGGCAAGGTGGTCAACCCGCACACCTTCCTGTCGATCAGCGCCAGCATCGCCCAAGTCAACAACATTGCCCGCGAGCTGGGCAAGCTCGACCCGGACAACGCCAAGTTCTACACCCAGAACGCCCGCGCCTATGCCAAGCGCCTGCGCGTGCTGCGCGCCGAAGCCCTGGCCAAGGTCACCGAGGCACCGGGCGCGGAGTTTCGCGTGGCGACCATCCACGCCGCCTACGACTACCTGGTGCGCGACTTCGGCCTGGAGGTCACAGCAGTGGTCGAGCCGGCTCATGGCATCGAGCCGAGCCCGGCGCAGTTGAAGAAGACCATCGACCAGCTCAAGGCTCTGGATGTGAAGGTGATCTTCTCGGAAATGGACTTTCCCTCCGCCTACGTCGAAACCATCGAGCGCGAATCCGGGGTGAAGATCTATCCGCTGACCCACATCTCCTACGGCGAATACACCGCCGACAAGTACGAGGTGGAGATGAAGCGCAACCTCGAGACCGTGGTCAAGGCCATCCAGGAGAACCGCGCATGACCGCCGCGGCCAACCTGGTCAGCGCCCAAGGCCCGCGCATCGACTTCGCCGGCATCGACCTCACCCTTGGGCGCACGCGCATCCTCGAGCAGGTGAGCTTCAGCGTTGCCGCCGGCAGCGTGCATGCCATCGTCGGCCCCAACGGTGGCGGCAAGAGCTCGCTGATCAAGACCCTGCTCGGGCAGATGCCGCACCAGGGCCAGTTGACCCTGCACTGGCCCAGCCAACGCGAGGTGATCGGCTATGTGCCCCAGGCGCTGGAGTTCGACCGTGGCCTGCCGATGACCGTCGACGACTTCATGGCCGCCATGTGCCAGCAGCGCCCGGCGTTCCTCGGGCTGTCGCGCCGCGTGCGACCCGACATCGACGCCGCCCTGGCCAAGGTCGGCATGCTCGACAAGCGCAAGCGGCGCATGGGCGCGCTGTCCGGCGGCGAGCGCCAGCGTGTGCTGCTGGCCCAGGGGCTGATCCCGGAGCCGCAGCTGCTGGTGCTGGACGAACCCATGTCGGCGCTGGATGAAGCCGGTATCCAGGTGTTCGAGCAACTGCTGCACGGCTGGCGCCAGGCCGGCACCACGGTGCTGTGGATCGAGCACGACCTTGAAGCGGTACTGCGTCTGGCCGACCGCGTCACCGGGCTGAGCCGCAAGCTGCTGTTCGACGCCCCGCCCGCACAGGCCCTGACCCCGGAGCGCCTGCTCGGGCTGTTCTCCGTCCACCCGCGCAGCGAGAGCCTTGCCTGATGAGTTATGAAGCCTTCCGCCAACTGGTCCAGCAATGGGCCACCGCTGGCTACCTGCCCGAGGCCCTGGCCTATGGGTTCGTCATCAACGCCCTGATCGCCGGCCTGATGATCGGCCCGGTGCTGGGCGGGCTCGGCACCCTGGTCGTGGTCAAGCGCTTTGCCTTCTTCTCCGAGGCCGTCGGCCACGCCGCCCTCACGGGCGTGGCCATCGGCATCCTGCTCGGCGAGCCCTATACCGGGCCCTACGGCAGCCTGTTCGGCTACTGCCTGCTGTTCGGCATCCTGCTGAACTTCCTGCGCAACCGCACGGGCCTTTCACCAGACACCCTGATCGGCGTGTTCCTCTCCGTCTCGCTGGCCCTGGGTGCCAGCCTGCTGCTGATGCTGGCCGGCAAGATCAACGTGCACATCCTCGAAAACGTGCTGTTCGGCTCGGTGCTCACCGTCAGCCCTCACGACCTGCTGGTGCTCGGTATCGTCGCCGTACTGGTGCTGGCCCTGGCCCTGCCGCTTTACAACCGCATCATTCTCGCCAGCTTCAACCCACAGCTGGCGGCCGTCCGCGGCGTGGCGGTGAAGACCCTCGACTATCTGTTCGTGGTGCTGGTGACCCTGGTGACCGTGGCCTCGGTGAAGGTGATCGGCGCCATCCTGGTCGGTGCGCTGCTGGTGATCCCCGCCGCCGCCGCGCGCCTGGTCAGCCAGTCGCTCAAGGGTTTCTTCTTCGCCTCGGTGCTGATCGCCACCCTCAGCACCTTGCTCGGCATCCTGCTGCCGATCGTCTTCGACCTGCCCGTGCCCTCCGGCGCTGCAATCATCCTGGTGGCCGGTGTGTGCTTCGCCCTCGCGGCCCTCGCCCGCGCCCTCGTCCCCCGCCTGCAAGGAAACCCGGCATGAACCTCACGCTCAAACGCCTCACCCTGGCCCTGGTCCTGGCCGGCGCGCCCACCCTGACGCTGGCCGCACAGCCCGCCAGCAGCGCCGCAGCCACGCAAGTGCTGACCACCCTGCCGGTGACCCACAGCCTCGCTGTCGCGTTGCTCGACGGCACCTCGGTGCAGCTCAAGCGCGCGGCACCGGCCAACCTTCCAGCCAGCCGCCAGCCGTCGTACTTCGAGGGACGTGGTGGCGCGAGCCTGCAGAAGGATGCACGGCAGGCCACGGCGGTGATCGGCGTGCGCTCGATCTGGCATGACGACCCGCTCTATCCCATGGCGCGGCGCAGCAACATCCGTATCGTCGAGATCGATGCCGCACGCCCGGTCGATGGCGCCCTGCCCGGCATCGCGGTGGATGGCGACAATGCCTTCGCCAGCTATCCCTGGTTGAACCCGATCAACCTCGGACGCATGGCGGATGTGGTGGCCAACGACCTGGAGCGCCTGTCCCCCGCCGACAAGGACAAGATCCAGGCCAACCTGGCCGGGCTCAAGCGACAGATGCTCGAGCTGACGTCCAGCAGCCAGACCCGCCTGGCCGAGGCGGATAACCTCAGCGTGTTGAGCCTGTCGGAGCGATTGGGTTACCTGGCCAGCGGGTTGAACCTGGATGTGGTGTCGCAGGCACTGCCGGCAGATGGCAAGTGGGACGAAGCGGCGCTGAAGGCGCTGGGAGAGACCCTCAAGACGCAGGATGTGGCGTTGGTGTTGCACCATCGTCAGCCTGAACCAGAGGTGCTCAAGGTGATCGAGGCTGCAGGCGCCAGGTGGGTGGTGGTCGACAGCGATCCGGAGGATACGGTGGCGGAGCTCAGGAACACTGTCGACGCGGTGGTGGCCGTATTGGTCAAAGGGTGACGCAACGCCTGCTTTGACAGATCAGAGCATGGACCGGCGATCGCTTCGTACAAGCCAAGGCCGAGCACTGGCACCCGCTGCTCGGCCCGCAGTGGCATCTTCATGAGGGCCGCCGGGCCAGGTTTATGTCCCGAGACGGCGCACACCCAAACTGGCGGCTGTACTCGCGACTGAACTGCGACGGGCTTTCATAGCCGACCCGGTAACACGCGCTCGACACATCCAGCCCCTCCCCCAACATCAGCCGCCGAGCCTCCTGCAGGCGCAATTGCTTCTGGTACTGCAACGGGCTCATGGCGGTGACGGACTTGAAACGGTGGTGCAAGGTCGAGCTCCCCAGGTTCGCGATCCGCGCCAGCTCTTCGATGCGCAGCGGCTGGGTGTAGTGGTTGTTCAACCAATCGATGGCCTTGCTCACGCGCCGGGTCTGCGAGTCGCCCATGGCCAGCTCGTACAGCCGACGCCCATGCACGCCTCGCAGCAGGCGGTAGTGCAGTTCGCGCAGCGCCAATGGCGCGAGCATGCCGATATCCCGTGGCGACTCCAGCAACCGCACCAGGCGCAACATGGTTTCCAGCAGCGACACATCGATCTGCTCGAGAAATAACCCGCGCTCGGGCTCATCCGGTACGCCCGCGGGCGGCGCATCGGCGATCACCTGGGCAAGCTCGGTCGGCTCGAAGTCCAGGCGAATGCACAGGTAAGGCGCCTGCGCGCTGGCCGTCAGCACCCGACCAGACACCGGTAGCGTCACCGATACCACCAGGTAGTTGAGGGGGTCGTACAGATAACGGTCCTCGCCCAGGCCCACCTCTTTCTGCCCCTGCACGATCAGGCACAGCGCCGGTTTGTGCACGGTATGGATGATGTCTGACGGCGCATCCATTCGAATCACGTGCAGCGGCGCGATGGCGGTTTCGTAAACGCCCGGAGCGGTAAAGCGCTCGGTCAGCAAGCGGACGAGTTCACCACGGTACAAGGCAGTGGTTTGCAGGAGAAAAGCATCGTTATGCGCCATTCAAGGGTTCTCGCATGTTGGAATTCGGCGTTGTATCACGGTCTTGGTGTGACGGCAGACCATGGGGGCTACCTGGCGGCGTCGCCAGGGCCAGGCACCCATTGTCCCCCGCGAAAAACACCTGCGTTAGGTCGAAACTGCCGTCGAGTTGCCTGATCCTTCCGTTCCGGCGCGCAGCAGCGGGGCTGTGCGGATCACCGACACGAATAGGCAAAGGTCGCGCAGGTTTCGGCACGCACCGAACCGCCTCACAACCTTAGTCTTTTCTCCGTACCCAGCAGGAACGTCTGCTCTCCCTGCAGACGCCTGAACCTTCATGTACAGGAGATACGCACATGTCCAACATCAACGACAAAGTCGTGCTGATCACCGGCGCCAGCAGCGGCATCGGTGAAGCCGCCGCCAGGCTGATCGCTGCCAAGGGCGCTCACGTGGTACTCGGCGCCCGCCGTATGGATCGCCTGCAACAGCTGGTGAGTGAAATCCGCGCCGAAGGCGGCTCGGCAAGTGCCCACGCACTGGACGTGACCGACCTCGACTCCATGCACGCCTTCGTCGAATTCGCCAAGGCGCAGCATGGCAAGGTCGATGTGATCATCAACAATGCCGGGGTAATGCCGCTGTCGCCACTGAGCTCGCTGAAGGTCGAGGAATGGAACCGGATGCTGGACGTCAACGTGCGCGGCGTACTGCACGGCATCGCCGCGGTGCTCCCGGGCATGGAAGCGCAGGGGCATGGTCAGGTCATCAACATCTCGTCGATCGGCGGGCTCTCGGTCTCTCCCACCGCCGCTGTGTATTGCGCGACCAAGTATGCCGTACGGGCGATCTCTGATGGCCTTCGCCAGGAAACCGACAAGATCAGGGTGACGGTGGTGTGCCCTGGAGTGGTGGAATCGGAGCTGGCCGACACTATCACCGACGACACTGCCCGCGAGGCCATGAGGACGTTCCGGCGCGTGGCGCTGGAGGCCGATGCGATTGCACGGGCGCTGGTCTATGCCATCGAGCAGCCGGATGATGTCGATGTCAGTGAGCTCGTGGTGCGGCCGACTGCCAGTCCTTATTGAGGACGCCTGAGCGAAGGGGTGTGGGTCGATGGGGTGGATGCAGAAAGCTGTTCATGAGGCGTCCGCCGCCGACTGTTACAGGCTATCGAGCCGATCTGCTCAGCGCTGCTGACTACACCGCTCAACCCGCCCCCTTCGCGGCTCCATGCTTGCGAGAAAAGCCTTGGTATCCCGGTTGGAGCGCAAGCACACCACCCGGCAGCCCACGGGTGCGCTCGCCGCAAGTTGCTCCATCTTCATTCGCGCCGAGCGTCTGGTGTGCCACATGAACGTGAAGAACGCCGGCAAGTTGGCCAGCCGCTCCGGGCAGTCGTGCGGCAGGTCCGGCCGGGACTGCCCGTGATAACGCAGCGCTCTGCTCAGCACCCGCCAGAATCGCAGCGACGCCGAACGATCGATCCAGATCAGAAGATCCGCACGAGCCAGTCGATTGCTCCAGGTGGTTGAATGGCCACCTTCGAATATCCAGCGATCACGCGCCTCGACCTCATGGCACAACCGTGTCTTCTCGTCTCGGCTTCGCTCGACCCAGCCTGGCTGCCAGTGAATGGTGTCGATGTGCACGACCGGCAGCCCCGTGCATTCGCCAAGTTTGCGCGCCAAGGTGCTCTTCCCGGAGCCGGGTTGGCCGACAATCATGATCCGTTGCATCGAAGCTCCTTTTCGCCATGCCTGTTGAATGGGGCGCGCGATTCTACGGAAAAGTCCGGCAGCGTCAACCCAAGGAGCGGGCAAGCCAATCACGGCGGGTCATCTCCCATATCTCGACCTCAAGCGGCCCGGAGACGAAATGCCCGTCGCGCCTGTCCACCAGGCGCATGCCTTCATGCTCCGACACTTTTCGAGAGGCGTGATTGGCAACGGCCTTGGGCACCTGCATGACGGGGCGAGACAATGTCTCGAACCAATAGGCGTTGACCACCCGGCAGGCTTCGCGCATGTAGCCCTGCCCCCACCACTGCGGTGCAAGCCAGAAACCCCGGTTGTTCCCGGGTTGGTCGTACAGGCTGATGCTGCCGATGATGGGTTGCTCTGCGCCGCGCAGGCGGATCATCCAGTGCCATTCACGGCCCGCCGCCATGGCCGGTAACGCCATGTCACGCACGTAGACCAACGCGCCGTCTTGCGGATAGGGCCAGGGCACACGGCGATCGAGATAACGGACCACCTCCCACTGGGGAAACAACTGCTGGATCGCTGGCGCGTCTTCCAGTTGAAGGGGGGTGAGCACAAGGCGTTCTGTATACAGCGTCGCGAGGCAATCCATGGCGGTCGTTCCTGAGTACCGTTATGCCGGGGCCTTGATGGTCCGGGATTGAACCGCCGGTGTCGAGCGCAGAAAGGATGAGTCAGCTCGGCGCATTCATCGCGTCGTTGCAGGGGGCAGTGGCGCCGGTATCACTTGCACCTGTCCATGCTCCACCCCGCGCTCGACCATCAATTGACGCGACAACTCGCCGATACGCCCACTGGGGCCCTGAAGCACCGAAACCTCCAGGCAATGTCCTGCATCCAGGTGCACGTGCAGCGTCGAGCGGGTCAGGTCGTGGTGCGCGTGCAACGTCTGGTTGAGGCGCTTGGGAAGCTCACGCGTGGTGTGGTCATACAGGTAGCTGACCACCGCCACGCAGGGGTCATCTTCCGGCAAGGCTTCGGCTTCGCGCAGGCCGTTGCGCAGCAGGTCGCGGATGGCCTCCGAACGCCCTTGATAGCCCTGCGTTTCAACCCGTCGATCGATCAGACCGAGCAGCTCTTCATCCAGAGTGATGGTGATCCGTTGCATTTTCACTTCCAGTAAGATGATTTTTTATAGACATCATACCCACCGCTCTTTAGCCTACGGCCTCCATCGAAGTGGGGGACGCAGTGTGAAGCAGCAGCCTGGCAAACGAAAGCCTGCCCTGTGGGGCATTGTTCTTCTCGCGATGAGCGCCTTCGCGCAGGCCGCCGCCCCCACGGCGCCGGGTCAGACACTGGTGTACTCCTGGCCGGTCAACGCCGGCCCCATTGACCCGCGCGGATATGCGCCGAATCAGATGTACGCCCAGGCCATGGTCTACGAACCGCTGGTCCGCTACACCCACGCCGGCACCGTCGAGCCGTGGCTGGCGACGGGCTGGAAAGTGTCCGAGGACGGCAAGACCTACACCTTCACCTTGCGCGACGGCGTGCGTTTCAGCGACGGTACGCCGTTCGATGCCGCGGTCGCCAAGGCCAACCTGGATGCGGTCCTGGCCAACAGCCAACGCCACCGCTGGATGGAGCTGGTCAGCACCCTCGACCATGTCGAGGCCCCCGATCACCTGACCTTGCGCCTGGTGCTCAAGCACCCTTACTACCCGACGCTGATGGAGCTGGCCCAGGTCCGCCCGATGCGCTTCGGCGCCCCTGCAGCCAAGCCCGGCCAGCCAGTCGGGACCGGGCCCTGGATGCGGGTCGAGTCGCGCCTGGGCGAGTTCGACCGCTTCGTGCGCAACCCTTTCTACTGGGGGCCGCAACCGGCCTACGGCGAAGTCATGGTGAAGGTCATTCCCGACCCCAACAGCCGTGCCCTGGCCTTGCAGGCCGGTGAAATCGAGCTGATCCAGGGTGCCGCCGGCGAGATCAGCGCCGCCACCTTCGTGCGCCTGCGCGACCAAGGCTACGCCACTGCCCTGTCGGCGCCGTTGGCTACCCGCACGCTGGCCATGAACACCGGCCGTGGCGCCACGCGCGACCTGGCGGTGCGCCAGGCGATCAACGAGGCGGTGGACAAGCAGGCGATCATCGACAAGATCCTCTACGGCCTGGAACCGCGGGCTGACACCCTGTTCGCCAGCAACATGCCGTACTCGGACATCGGCCTGAAACTCTATCCATACGACCCTGCACAGGCCAGGCAGGCGCTGGAGTCCGCAGGCTGGACACTGGCTCCCGGTGCCAGCGTGCGCAGCAAGGGCGGTGAGCCGCTGTCGATCGAGCTGGTGTTCCTCGGCACCAGTGCCTTGCAGAAAAGCCTGGCTGAAGTCCTGCAGGGCGAGTTGGCCAAGGTCGGTATCCATGTCGAGTTGCGGGCCGTTGAAGAAGGCGCCCTGGTGCGGCGCCAGCGCGAGGGTGACTTTGACATGATCTTCGCCGACACCTGGGGCGCCCCGTATGATCCGCATTCGTTCGTCAGCTCCATGCGTTATGCCGGCCACGCCGACTACATGGCCCAGCGCGGGCTTGCGATGAAGGATGAACTGGACCGGCGCATCGGCCAGGTGCTGGCCAGCACCGACGAGCAACAACGCGCCGAGCAGTACCGCTTCATCCTGACCACCCTGCACGAGCAGGCGGTGTACTTGCCCATCTCCCACCTCACCGCCATCAGCGTGCACCGCGATTCGGTCGATCACGTCGAATTCGGCAGCACCTTGTTCGATGTGCCCTTCGAGGCCATGACCCCCAAGCAGGCCCACTGACATGCTGCGCTACATTCTGCTGCGCCTGGTATTGCTGGCCCCGGTGATGCTCGGTGTGTCGCTGCTGGTGTTCGTGTTGCTGCACCTGGGCAGCACGGACCCGGCCCTGGATTACCTGCGCCTGTCGCACATCCCGCCGACAGATGCGGCCATTGCCGAAGTGCGCCATGCCCTGGGCCTGGATCGGCCCTTGTACGAGCAGTACCTGAACTGGCTGTGGAATGCGTTGCATCTGGATTTCGGTGTTTCCTACCTGACCGGCCGACCGGTACTGGACGACCTGTTGTACTACCTGCCGGCGACCCTTCAACTGGGCGGCCTGGCGCTGGCCTGCACGTTGTTGCTGTCGATCCCGCTGGGGCTCATGGCCGCGCGCTGGCAGGGTCGCTGGCCCGACCATGCAGTCCGGGCGGTGACCTTCCTGGGCGTGTCGATGCCCAATTTCTGGCTGGCGTTCCTGTTGATTGCACTGTTCTCGCTGTCGCTGGGCTGGCTGCCGCCGCTCGGTCGAGGGCGCGCCGGGCACCTGGTGATGCCAGTACTGACCATTGCCCTGATGTCGATGTCGATCAATGCTCGCCTGTTGCGCGCCAGCCTGCTCGAAGCCAGCGGCCAGCGCCATGTCACCTACGCCCGCGCCCGGGGCCTGCCCGAACGCCGGGTGTGGCGCGACCACGTGCTGCGCAACGCCTGGCTGCCGTTCGTCACCGCCACCGGCATGCACGTGGGCGAACTGATCGGCGGTGCGCTGGTGATCGAGACCATCTTCGCCTGGCCCGGCGTGGGGCGCTTTGCCGTCTCGGCGGTGCTTAACCGCGATTTTCCGGTGATGCAGTGCTTCACCCTGCTGCTGACCGGCCTGTTGATGCTCTGCAACCTGGTCGTGGACGTGTGCTACGCCTGGCTCGACCCACGCAGCCGGCTGGAGGGCGCACGCGCATGAGTACGCGCTGGGCAATTCGTCGGCCGGCCGTGCCCGGCCATGCGGGGCTGGTCCTGGGCCTGGTGCTGGTTGGCCTGCTGGCGGTACTGGCCGTATTCGGCCAGTGGCTGACCCCGCACGACCCCGATCTGGTCGACCTCGGCCAGCGCCTCATGCCACCCGATGCCAGCCACTGGCTGGGCACCGATCACCTGGGCCGCGACCTGCTGTCGCGCTTGATCGTCGGTACCCGCCTGTCGCTGGGCAGCGTGATGTTGACCCTGGCCCTGGTACTGGCGCTCGGACTCGCCGTGGGAGGCCTCGCGGGCTTTGTCGGCGGGCGCACCGACCTGCTGCTGATGCGCCTGTGCGACATGTTCATGACCTTTCCGACCCTGGTGCTGGCGTTCTTCTTCGTCACGCTGCTCGGTACCGGCCTGACCAACGTGATCATCGCCATCGCGTTGTCCCATTGGGCGTGGTATGCGCGCATGGTGCGCGGCATGGTGATTGCCCAGCGTGGTCGTGAATACGTGCTGGCCTCGCGCCTGGCCGGTGCCTCGCGCAGCACCCGCCTGCGCCAGCACGTGCTGCCGAACATCGCAGGCCCCTTGCTGGTACTGGCGACCATGGACATCGGCCACATGATGCTGCACGTCTCGGGCCTGTCGTTTCTCGGCCTGGGTGTGGCACCGCCTACGGCCGAGTGGGGCGTGATGATCAACGATGCCAAGGAGTTCATCTGGAGCCACCCCCACCTGCTGCTGTTGCCGGGGCTGATGATCTTCTTCTCGGTGATGGCCTTCAACCTGCTGGGCGACGCACTGCGCGACCGCCTCGACCCGACCCGGGAGCACCACTAGATGATGCCAGCGACCCTCGAAATCCAGGACCTGCTCATAGCGTCCCACGCCGGTTTGCTGGTGCATGGCGTCGACCTGCAGTTGCGCCGCGGCGAGGTCTGCGCACTGGTCGGGGCCAGTGGTTCGGGCAAATCCCTGAGCTGCCTGGGCATGCTCGACCTGTTGCCTGCGGGCCTTGTGCGTACCCAGGGCCAGTTGCTGCTCGACGGCCAACCGGTGAGCGCCGCCCAGGTGCGTGGCCGCCTGGCCGGCCTGGTGCTGCAGAACCCGCGCAGTGCCTTCAACCCGGTAAGCAGCATGGCCAGCCACGGGCTCGAAACCCTTCGCCAGCACGGTATCACCGGCGCCGCCGCCCGCGAGCGCATGGCCGACTGCCTGGCGGCCGTGGGCCTGACGGATCACGCCCGCGTGCTGCAAGCGTTCGCCTTCCAGCTCAGCGGCGGCATGCTGCAGCGCATGATGATCGCCTTGGCGCTGATGGCCGAAACTCCGTTCCTGCTGGCCGACGAGCCCACCAGCGATCTCGACGCGGTAAGCCAGGCACGCTTTCTCGACGTGCTGATGGAGCTGGTTGGACGGCATGGCCTCGGGGTGCTGCTGGTGACCCATGACATGGGGGTGGTGGCGCGCTGCGCCGATCAGGTAGCGGTGATGGATGCCGGCCGCATCGTCGAGCGCCAAGCCGTGCATGCACTGTTCGACCGCCCTGTCAGCGACACTGCTCGCACCTTGCTCAAAGCCCATCGAATCCTCTGCGGGAGCCAAGCATGAGCCTGCTGCATGTCCAGCAACTGAGCCATCGCTACCGCACCGGCGGCTTGCTGCGCAAACGCGGCTGGCTGCAGGTGCTCGACGGTATCGACCTGCAACTTCAAGCGGGCGAATCCATTGGTTTGCTGGGCTGCAGCGGCAGTGGCAAAAGCACCCTCGCCCGCCTGCTGCTCGGGCTCGAAACTCCGAGCCAGGGGCAGGTTACCTTCGCCGGGCAAGCGGTCAGCCAACTGCGCGGCGAACCGGCACGGGCCTTCCAGCGGACCGTGCAGTTGGTGTTCCAGGACGCGCCGGGGGCGTTCAACCCACAGCGCAGCATCGGTTGGAGCATTGCCGAGCCACTGCGGCACCTGAGCGATCTGAGTGAGGCAGCCCAACGCCTACGGGCCATCGAGCTGCTGGAGCAGATGGGCCTGCACGCCGAGCATGCCGAACGCTTGCCACAGCAACTGAGCGGCGGCCAGCTACAGCGCGCCAACATCGCCCGGGCGCTGGCAATCTCGCCAAAGCTGGTGGTGCTCGACGAGGCGCTTTCGAACCTCGATCGCGTGCTGCAACTGCAACTGCTGCAACGGCTCGACGCACTGCGTCGCGACAACGGCACGGCTTTCCTGCTGATCAGCCATGACCTGAGCCTGGTGCGGTACTTCTGCCAGCGGGTTGTAGTGCTTGACGCAGGGCGCATCGTCGAAGATCGGGCCGTGGAGGGTGAACTGTCGTTCGAGCATCCCGCGGGGCGCCAGTTGCAGGCCGCCGTACTGCCCGAGCGCCCGGCAAGGCGTGGCGCTCAGGTCAGCAGGTCAACTGCGTGAGGCAGTGCGCCAGATGATCACGCGGATCAGCATCGGTTGCCTCAAGGGGTCATATCAGAACGCATACACCAGCGTGGCCGTTGCGCTGCGCGGCGTGCCATACCAGCCCCGCGAGCCGATCGCGGTGTAGTACTTCTCGTCGAACAGGTTATTGAGGTTCAAGGACACGCTGGTCTGCGGCGTGAAGGCGTATTGCGCCATTACGTCGACGATGCTGTAGGCGCCTTGGGTGAAGGTCTCGTTGTTGGGCCCGGCATCCTTGTAGTACTCCATGCCCTGCCAGCGCACGCCCCCGCCAACCTTCAACTGCGGCAGCGACTGCAGGCGGTAGCTGGTGAACAGCTTGAGGGTATCGCGTGGTACTTCGGTGAGCAGGCGATCGCCATCGGCGTTCTTGCTCACCGCGTAGGTGTAGCTCGCGGAGACTTGCCAGTCAGGCAGGATCTCCCCCGTCATTTCCATTTCGAAACCACGGGTCTTGGTGCCGGACTCGGCGCGGTAAGCCTGGTTGCCATCCGGGGCAAGGTTGCTGCCGTCGGCCACGGCGAGATTATCCTGGTGCACTTCGAAAACGCTGAGCGCGGTGGTCAGGCGCTTGTCGAAGAACTCGCTCTTTATACCCAGCTCGTAGTTCACGCCTTCGAGCGGGTCGAGGTAGTTGCCGCCCACATCCTTGCTGTTCTGCGGCTTGAAGATGGTGGTGTAGCTGGCGTAGGCCGACCAGTTCTCGGCCAGGTCGTACACCAGCCCGATGTATGGCGTGACGACGCCGGTTTCGCTGCGCGAGGTCCGGCGGGTCGCCCCGCTCGAGAGGTTGGTGTTGGCTTCGTCACGTTTCCAGTCGATCACCCGCGCACCGGTAATCAGCGACAGGTCATCGGCCAGGCTCCAGCGCACCGAAGCCACCAGGCCATCCTGGGTTTCGTCCAGCGCATCGCGCGACGACTTGGTGTGGATGGCATCCGGAACCGCCAGCGAGCCGTCCCAGGTATGGATGTTGTCGATGGTCTGGAAAGACCAGAGCGGATAACCGTCATTGCGGTAATACGCCCGGTAATGACTGGCGCCCACATACGCCTGGTGCTCGCGCGACAGCAACTCGAAGGGGCCAGAGGCAGAGAGATCGAACGACGTCTGCCGGGGGTCCCCCGCCCAACGGCCGGTCCAGGTACTGATGCCGCTGCCGTCGGGGTTTACGGTGCCGTTGGCGGCGGTGGCGAAGGCGTCGTCATAGCTGCGGCGGCTGTGCTCGGCGTTCAGTTTCAGCTGCCAGCCGTTGTCCAACTGGTGCTCCAAGGTGGTGAACAGGGTTTTCGTGCGGCGCTTGTGATAGCTCCAGTCGGACGCCGAGTTGAACGAGCGCGAAGGCTTGAAGTGGCTGCCATCGCTATTGAACATCGGGAAGCCATGGTTGCCCGCGCCGTCGTTGTCCATCTCCTGGTATTCGGCGCCTACGGTCAGCATCGTGCTGTCGGTGACATCCCACTCCACCACGCCGTAGGCCACCTGGCGCTCCAGCGATTGGCGGTCGATATGGCTTTGGCTGTCGGTGGTCGACGCCACGAAGCGCCCACGGACATGGCCGCTTTCGGACAGCTTCCCGGACACGTCCAGCTCGGTGCGATAGTTGTCCCAGGAGCCGGCCTTGAGCGTCAGTTTGCGCTGGGTCTGCAGCGTCGGTTTCTTGCGAATCAGGTTGATGGTGGCGCCCGGATCACCGGTACCCGACATCAGCCCCGTGGCGCCGCGAACCACCTCGACGCGGTCGTAGCTCACCATATCGGCCAGGTCGTCACGAAAACCGTAGCTGTCAGGTCGATTGACGCCGTCGACCTGGTAGCTGCCCACCTGGAAACCACGGACATAAATGTTGTTGCCGTCACTACCGGCCGGCCCCATGCTGTCGACGACCACACCAGGGGTCTGTTCAAGCACCTGGGCAACGTCCGTCAGGTTCTGGTCTTCGATCCGCTGGCGGGTGACCACACTGATGGACTGGGGCGTCTCGCGTGCCGACAGGCGCAGGCCGGTCGCGGTGCTCGCCGAGCCCGTCGCATAGCTGCCAGTACCCTCGGTCGTGCTGCCCAGCCCCGTGGCATCGATGCTGGTGGCCCCCAGTTCCACCGTGCCTTCGGCTGGCGCCTTGCTCAGCACGTAGCGCTTCTCGCCCATCTGCTGGATCCGTAATCCGGTACCTTGCAGCAAGTGGGCGAAACCCTGCTCCAGCTCGAAGCTGCCGTGCAGCCCCGATGACCGCAGGCCATCCGCCTCTTCTTGGCTGAAGCTGATGGTCACGCCGCTGGCCGCGGCGAACTGGCTGATCGCAGCGGCCAGGCTGCCAGCGGGAATATCGTAGTGCTGTGGGGCAGCCCAGGCGGTCGAAGTCGCCAGTGCGGCGCTGCACAGGCTCAGCGCGAGGGTCGCCTGGCGAATGCTGCTGGCTAGCGAGGAACGGCGTGCGGACATGAGATTGGGGTTCCTGATCTGGTTGGCATGGGCGCGCCAGATGCGCGCTCCCTCAAGGGCCGAGCCAGCAAAAGAAATCTGTTACCCCGAGGCAAAAAAAATTCGGGCAACGCCTATGACCCGCTTACCCCAGCCCGGAGGGCTCCAGGCGCACCCAGTAGTCGGTCATGCGTCGGACGCGGATCGGCAAGGCGTCTTCCAGGCTGGCCAGCGCAACGTTGGTGTCATCGAGGTTGAAGGCGCCGGACAAGCGCAGCCCGGCGACCTCCTTCGAGCAGCCGAGATAACCAGGCCGGTAGCGGGCCAAGGCCTGCACCACATCACCCAAGCGCCAATCGACGCTGACCAGCATGCCCTGGACCCAGGCCTGGGCATCGGGCTCCATCGGTCGCAGCGGCCCGAAACTGTCGGCAGTGAAGCTCAGGCTGTAGCCGGTATCGATGCGCAGCCGTTGCGACATGCGCTTGGCTTGCACCTCCACGGCCTGGGTGGCCACCGTGACATGACTTACGCCAGCGTCCTGGCGCACGCTGAAGCGGGCGCCAAGGGCCAGGATGTCGCCTTCGGCGGTGCACACGCTGAGCGGACGCGGATCCTGGGCAGTGTCCACCAGAATCTCGCCCTGGCGCAGTTGAATCAGGCGCTGCCCGGCGTCGAACACGACGTCCACTCGGCTGTCAGTGTTGAGGTCCAGCCGCGTACCGTCGGCAAGCGTCAATTGCCGCCGCTCACCCACCCGAGTCCAGTAATCGGCACGCCAGGGCGAGACCCGATAGCCCTGCCACCCCACCGCTCCGACCCCGAGCAGCAGCGCCAGGGCCTTCACCGCGGAACGTCGATCCCAGCGTGCGGCCTGCAGTGTCTGCGCCGCACCACGAGGGGCGTTGCCCAGGCGGTACTGCAATTGCTCCAGGCGTGCCCAGGCTTCGGCATGACGGTTGTCGGCGGCGTACCAGGCTTGCCATTGGACGCGAGTGGCTTCATCGACGTCGCTGTCGTGCAGGCGCACATACCAGTTCACAGCATCGGCTAGAATGGCCTTCATGCGTCGTCGATCAGCAAGCAATGCATCAGCCCACGGGCCAGGTGCTTGCGCACGGTACTGACCGAAACACCCAGCCGGGTGGCGGCTTTTTCGTAGCTCAGGCCGTCAAGCTGTACGGCCAGGAAGATCGCCCGCGTGCGCTCGCCGAGACCATCGAGCATACGGTCGATGGCCATCAACGTTTCCAGCACGGCAGCACGGGTTTCAGCGCTGGGCGCATAGTGCTCGGGCTGTTGCGCCAAGGCTTGGAGGTAGGCGCTTTCCAGGCTGCGACGCCGGTAGAGATCGATGACCAGGCCGCGAGCGATGGTCGCCAGATAATGCCGTGGCTCGTTGAGCATGCCTGCACTGCGCGCCAGCAACACCCGGATGAACGTGTCCTGGGCCAAGTCCGCAGCATCGGCGGCGTTATTCATGCGCTGACGCAACCAGCCGTGCAGCCAGCCGCTGTGCTCGCGGTACAGTGTTTCCAAACCCATGTGCGCGGCGCCGTCAGCTACAACGGTGGACATCACGCTCCTCCCCGAAAAAGATTATTAGATGCAAATAAGAACATGTCGCAAGTGTACTCAGTGAAGGGGAGATTGGGAATGCCGCGCTGGATGAGGTCAGCCGAGCGATCCATCGATCACACTGATGATTACTATCGAACGGCCTGCCTATAGGCCTTTCGGAACCCACTTCTATAATCGCCCTCCTATTTTCCCGCCTCCTGCGCCTGCTCCAGGCGACAACACTTGGAATCCGTACCATGCCAAGCGTCAATCAGGCCCCCGATGGCCTTCTTGAACATAACCAACAGAGCGTCAAACAGCAGTGGCTGGCGATTCTCTCGGTTGCCGTGGGCGCCTTCGCCCTGGTGACCAGTGAATTCCTCCCGGTAGGCGTTCTCAACGATGTGGCCAGCGACCTGGGCATCAGTGCCGGGCAAGCCGGCCTGATGGTCACCCTGCCCGGTATCATGGCCGCCCTCGCCGCTCCGCTGCTGTCGGTGGGCATCGGTGCCATGGACCGCCGCTACCTGCTGATCGGCCTGACGCTGATCATGATCATCGCCAACTCGGTGGTGGCCTATGCCAGCGACTTCAGCCTGCTGCTGTTCGGCCGCGTGCTGCTGGGTATCAGCATCGGTGGCTTCTGGGCCACGGCCATTGCCCTGAGCGGGCGCCTGGCGCCCAAGGGGGTGGGCGTGGCCCAGGCGACTTCGATCATCATGGTCGGGGTCACCCTGGCCACGGTGCTGGGCGTGCCGGTCGGCACCTGGCTCAGCGGCCTGATGGGCTGGCGCATGACCTTCCTGGTGACCGCCCTGCTGGGTGTGCCGGTGCTGCTCGCGCAGGTCTTCCTGCTGCCACGGCTCAATCCCGACAAGGCCATCCGCATCAGTGACTTGCCGGCGCTGTTCATCAATCCGCTGGCACGGGTCGGCCTGATCGCGGTCTTGCTGATTGGCCTGGCGCACTTTGCCGCGTACACCTATGTCGCACCGTTCTTCAAGCAAAGCTCGGGCTTCGACGGCGCAACCATCGGCTCGCTGTTGCTGCTCTACGGCGTAGCCGGCGTCATCGGCAACCTGTTCGCCGGCTTCGCCGCCAACCGCAGCGTGCGCTACACCCTGCTGCTGGTGGCCTTGCTGATCGGCATCAGCACCGCACTGTTCCCTTACTTCGCCACCGGCATGACTGGGGCGGTGATGCTGATCGCACTGTGGGGCTTTGCCTTCGGTGCCTTCCCGGCCTGTGCCAGCATCTGGATGTTCGTGGTCGCGCCCAAGGATGTCGAACGCGGCATGCCGCTGTTCGTGGCCATGTTCCAGGTGATCATCGCACTGGGCTCGTTCTTCGGTGGGCGGATCGTCGACCAACTGGGCAGCTCGGTGCTGCTGAGCCTGGCCACGGCGCTGGTCGGTTGCGGATTCGTCACCGTGCTGGTACTGGGGCGTAACGTCAGCAACAGCCTGGCAGCCCAGCCTGCCTGAGCCTTGCAGGGGCTGCGTTGCGGCCCCTGCAGCTTGCGTCGGTCAACGCGTCATGCAGCGCTGGTAGCGCTCGTCCACCCTCCCCGCAAACCACGCCGTGGTCAACTTGCGGGTGATCTTCGGGCTCTTGAGCACGATCCCCGGCAGCACCGCACGTGGCAGTGGTTTGCCCGCCTTGGCGTCAGCGAGGGCAAATACGCCGCGGTACAAGGCGCTGTCCTCGAGCGCCAGACTGTTCTCCAATTCCAGCTGGCTGCGAATCTGCGGATTGCGCAGCCCCAGCTTCACCCCAAGGCTGCGCGCCGCGCGCTCGGTCGTGCCTGGCAGGATCGCACCCGGTGCGATCAGGTCGCCGTCCAGGGCCAACGCTGCACCCGTCACGCTGTTCAGCGCCGCCTGGAATGCGGCGTTGCGGCTGGCGTACCAGCCTGCGTTGAAATCGGCGAAGCGGTACAGCGGCCGCTCATAATGGGCGGGATAGCCCAACAAGTGGGCGATGCCGAAGTACAGGCCGCCGCGACGGCTGAATACCTCCTGGCGAATCGTGCCCTGGCGCTGGTAGGGATAGTCCTTGGCATGGCGTTCGGCAAAGTCGATGCTGACCTGCATCGGCCCGCCGGTACGCACCGGGTTGAGCCCGCCGAGCAACTTGTCGCCCAGCGGCAAGCCGGCGATGAAATCATCGAACAGGGCGCTGAGCTGCTTCTCGCTGCGTACCGCCAGCAGGCGCTGCTGGTAGCTCTGGCCGTTCGCCGAAGGCGTCGCCAGGGCGCCATCGACCAGCAGCCTGGGGATATGCAGACGCGCGGCGCGGCGGTCGATTTCCTCGCGGGCGATGCGGCCCAGGTTGGGCACCTGGGGGTCGGCGGTGAAGGTGGATTCCTGCTCGGTCACCGCCAGCACCGCGCACAGATTGCTGCGGCTGGGCGCGATGCCCTGGGCGGTGAACGCGACCTGGATGTCCTCGGCCCAGCCCTGGCGGTCCTTGACCGAGGCAGGCAGCAGGCGCATGAGCTGGGCGCGGACCTGGGCAGGGTCGACTTCGGGCGACTCCTCGCGGCGCCCGGCACAGCCTTGCAGCAGGGCCAGCAGCATCAGCCCAGCGCCCAGCAGCCGCGGGTTCAGGATGGGTCACCGACGATGTAGGTCTTGCTGATATGGCGGAACAACGGGTGGCTGGCACTGCCCAGCAGTTCGAACAGCACCATCTCGCGGGTGACGATCTGCGCCCCGGCGTCGCGCATGCGCGCAAGGCCTGCCGCCTTGTTTGCCGGGGTGCGGCTGTCGCAGACGTCCTCGACCACGAACACCTGCTTGCCCAGGCCCAGCAGGCCAAGCACCGTCTGCAGCACGCAGACGTGGGTTTCCATGCCACAGACGATCACCTGCTCGCGCGCCAGCAGGCTGGCGGGCAGGCATTCGGCGGCCACGCAGGAAAAGTGCAGCTTTTCGACGATCTCGGCCCCTGTAGCGGCGGCCTTGAGTTCGGCCAGGGTCGCGCCCAGGCCCTTGGGGTACTGCTCGGAAATCACCGTGGGCAGCTCGAGTTCGGCGATGGCGGCGAGCAACCCGCGGGCCCGCGCGCGGGTGCCCTCGGGGTCGCTCATGGCACCGATGAGGCGTTCCTGGATATCGACGACCAGCAGCGTGGCCTGGCGGGGATCGATCAGCATGGGGACAACCCTTGTCCTGTGGGAAAGCCCCCAGCCTCCCCCAGGCAAAGGCCTACGTCAATCATGCCGAAAGTCGATGAGGTTCCAGAGAGGCGGCCAGCAGGCTCAACACCCGGTCTTCGTGCTCATGGATGAAGAAGTGCCCGCCAGGGAAGACCTCCAGCGAGAAATCGCCCAGGCTTTCGCGACGCCAGGCCAGCAGTTGCTCTTCGCTGGCGCGGTCGGCCTCGCCGCCCAAGACATGCAACGGGCAGTGCAACGGTGCGCGTTGGCGATAGTCGTAGCGGCCGCACATGAGGAAATCGGCGCGCAGAATCGGCAAGGTCAGGCCCATGAGCTCTTCGTTAGCCAGCACCTCCTCGGGGGTGCCCTGCAACTGGCGCAGCTCGTCGATCAGCTCGGCATCGGTCTTGGCTTCACGCCAGCCCTTGCCGTCGTAGTCCTCACGTCGGGTCGGTGCCGCCGTGCCGCAGGCAAACAGTGCGACCGGTGCCTTGCAACCCAAGGCTTGCAGCTCGTGGGCCAGCTCGAAGGCGAGCAGCGCGCCCAGGCTGTGCCCGAGCAGCGCATAGGGCGTGCTCGCCGCCAGGCGTTGCTCGCTGGCCAGTTGCCGGGCCAGTGCCTGCATGTCGGTTTGCAGCGGCTCGCCCAGGCGCGCGCCGCGCCCGGGCAACTCCACCGGGCGCACCTGCAACCAGGCCGGCAGCTTGCGCCGCCAGCGGCTGTAGACCATGGCACTGGCGCCCGAGTACGGCAGGCATAGCAGGTTGAGTGCAGTCACGCCTTACTGCACCGCAGCTTCGGCCATCTTCTGGCGCAGGCTCAGGGGGCGCATGTCGGTCCACACTTCATCGATGTAGGCCAGGCAGTCTTTCTTCAGGCCACTCTTGCCTGCGGCGCGCCAGCCGTTGGGGATCGCCTTGTAGTCGGGCCAGATCGAGTACTGTTCCTCGTGATTGATCACAACCTGGAACACGATGTCGTCGCGGTCGAAAACGGAAGTCATTGCCTGTCTCCTTGGGGTGATGATGGCCCGGTCCGCCTGGACGCAGGGCAGCTCTCAGGAAAACGAAGGGAGACGGGGGAAAATTACGCTTTTTTCACGGATCGACATACAAGGACGTCGAGCGGCGGGCAGCGCTTGCGGGCCATTGCGGACCGCAAGCGCGGTAGTGCGCGGTGACGCGGCTACGGCATCACTGGTGGCACGTACTGCAAGGTGGTGCCCAGCGCCCAGAGCAGCACCAGCACCAGGGGCACGTGCACCAGCAGTTGCACGAAGGAGAAGCCGATCAGGTCACGCGCCTTCAGGCCCAGCACGCCCAGCAACGGCAGCATGTAGAAGGGGTTGATCAGGTTCGGCAGCGCCTCGGCGGCGTTGTAGATCTGCACCGCCCAGCCCAGGTGGTACTGCAGGTCGTTGGCCACCAGCATCACGTAGGGCGCTTCGATGATCCACTTGCCGCCGCCAGACGGAATGAAGAAGCCCAGCACCGCCGAATACACGCCCATCAGCAAGGCATAGGTGTCATGGGTGGCGATCTGGGTGAAGAACACCGAGATGTGGTGCGCCAGGGTCTGTGCGTCGGCGCCCTTGACCTGGGTGAGGATGGCGGCGATCGAGCCGTACAGCGGGAACTGGATCAGCACGCCGGTGGTGGTCGGCACCGCACGGGCCACGGCGTCGAGGAAGCTGCGCGGACGCCAGTGGAGCAAGGCGCCCAGCATGATGAACAGCAGGTTGTAGGTGTTCAGCCCGGAGATGGCGGTGATCGCAGGCTTGGTGGCGAACTCCTGGTACAGCCAGCCGGCCGCCAGGGCCACCAGCAGCAGGATCAGGATCGGGCTGTGCTCCAGCCACTCGCCGGGGCGGGTGCGCTGCGGCGCAGGTGGGGCGGTGAAGGTCGGATCGACACCACAGTCCTGGGCGCTGCGCGCACTGTTCGGTCCGGGCGCGGTGGCGTAGGCGACGACCAGCGAGACGATCACCAGCGCGGCCAGCATCACCCCGGACTGCCAGAGGAAGATGGTTTCGGTGAACGGAATGACGCCGGTGATCGACAGGATCGACGGCGGCAGGCTGGCCGGGTTGGCCTGCAACTGTGCAGCCGACGACGACAAGCCCAGCGCCCACACGGCGCCCAGGCCCAGGTAGGCAGCAGCGCCCGCGGCGCGGTAGTCCATCTTCAGGTCCGTGCGGCGGGCCAGGGCACGCACCAGCAGGCCGCCGAACACCAACGACAGACCCCAGTTGAGCAAGGAGGCGAGCATCGAGATCAGCGCCACCCAGCACACCGCCGAGCGGCCGTTCTTCGGCAGGCGCGCGAGGCGGTCGATCAGGCGCGCAGCAGGCGGCGAGCTTGCGACCACATAGCCGCCAATGACCACGAAGGCCATCTGCATGGTGAACGGGATCAGGCTCCAGAAGCCGTCACCAAAGGCCTTGGCGGTGTCGGTGGGCTTGGCGCCCATGGCCAGGGCGCCCAGGCACACCAGCATCACGGCCAGGGCGGCGAACACCCAGGAGTCGGGGAACCAGCGTTCGGCCCAGTTGGAGCAGCGCAGGGCAAAGCGGGCGGAGCGGCTGTCTTGGATTTCAGCGGCCACGAGTGTTTTCCTTTTTTGGTCTTATTGGTGGATGTTGCTTGTTTATCAACGCAAAACCCCTGTAGGCGCGGGCTTGCCGTGGGAGCGGGCTTGCCCGCGAATACGTTGGTGAATGTACCGGCGCATTCGCGGGCAAGCCCGCCCCTACAACGAGCCCGCCCTTACAGGGGGGAGGTAAAGCAATAGCGTTAGAACGTCATCTCTTTCACATCGTCCGGCACGATCAGCTTGCCGGCGGTTTTCTCGACGATCTCCTGGACGCTCACCCCGGGCGCGGTCTCGCGCAGGATGAAGGCACCGTTCTCGATCTCGAGGTAGGCAAGGTCGGTAAGCACCTTGCGGATGCAGCCAGCACCCGTCAGCGGCAGGCTGCAACGTGGCAGGAGCTTGGACTCGCCGTCCTTGGAGGCGTGGGTCATGGTGACGATGATGTTTTCGGCGCCGGCCACCAGGTCCATGGCGCCCCCCATGCCCTTGACCAGCTTGCCGGGGATCATCCAGGAGGCGATGTTGCCCTCCACGTCCACCTCGAAAGCGCCCAGCACGGTGAGGTCGACATGACCGCCACGGATCATGGCGAAGGATTGCGCCGAATCGAAGATCGACGCGCCACGGCGGGCGGTCACGGTTTGCTTGCCGGCGTTGATCATGTCGGGGTCGAGGGTGCTCTCGGTGGGGAACTCGCCCATGCCGAGCAGGCCGTTCTCCGATTGCAGCATCACGTCCATGTCGGCGGGCACATAGTTGGCCACCAGGGTGGGGATGCCGATGCCGAGGTTGACGTAGTAGCCGTCCTTCAGTTCACGGGCGACGCGTTGAGCCATCTGTTCGCGGGTCAGTGCCATGGTCAGGATCTCTTTGTTGTTCTGTGGACGGCGCTCAGGCCTTGACGGTGCGCTTCTCGATGCGCTTCTCGAAGGTACCGACGATGACCCGGTCGACGAAGATTCCCGGCGTGTGGATCTCGCTGGGCAGCAGCACGCCCGGCTCGACGATTTCCTCGACCTCGACCACGGTGATCTTGCCGGCGGTGGCGGCCAGCGGATTGAAGTTCTGGGCGGTGTTGCGGTACACCACGTTGCCGTAGTGGTCGGCCTTCCAGCCCTTGACGATGGCGAAGTCGCCGGTGATGGATTCTTCGAGGATGTACTTGCGGCCGTTGAACTCACGCACCTCTTTGCCTTCGGCGACCGGGGTGCCGTAGCCCGTGGCGGTGTAGAAGGCCGGGATACCGGCACCGCCGGCGCGCATCTTCTCGGCCAGGGTGCCTTGGGGGGTGAGTTCCACTTCCAGCTCACCGCTGAGCAACTGGCGCTCGAACTCGGCGTTCTCGCCGACATAGGAGGCCACCATCTTGCGGATCTGCCGGTCTTCGAGCAGCACGCCCAGGCCGAAGCCGTCGACGCCGCAGTTGTTGGAGACCACCGTCAGGCCCTTGACCCCGCGGCGCTTGATCTCGGCGATGAGGTTCTCGGGGATGCCACACAGGCCGAAGCCGCCGGCCAGTACCGTCATGTCGTCGGTCAGGCCTTCGAGAGCCTGTTCATAGGTTGCTACGCGCTTGTCCAGTCCGGCCATGCTGATCCGCCTTTGTAGTTGTTTGAGCGTGTGGAAGGCATCTTCACCGCTGGCGACTGATTTGTTAATTTTGTTTTCGTCATCGATTGATAACTTTTGCAAAACAACCTGCGGACCCGCCATGAACGTCAAGCAACTGCGCGCCTTCGTCACCGTGGCCAAGTACCAGAGCTTCGCCCAGGCCGGCGAACACCTGCACATTTCGCAACCGGCACTGAGCCTGACCATCAAGGCGCTGGAGGACAACCTCGGCGGCGCCCTGCTCACCCGCACCACACGCAGCGTCAGCCTCACCGCCGAGGGCGAGGTGCTGCTGCCGCTGGCCCGGCGCCTGCTGGCCGACTGGGACGATACCGAGGAAATGCTGCGCCAGCGCTTCACCCTGCAACTGGGGCGGGTGTCGGTGGCGGCGATGCCGGCCTTTGCCGGCAACCTGCTGCCGCAGTCACTGAAGGTGTTTCGCCAGCGCTACCCCAAGGTCAACGTCACCGTGCACGACGTGATCAACGAGCAGGTGCTGGAACTGGTCCGCCACCGCCGCGTCGAACTGGGCATAGGTTTCGAGCCCGAGCGCAGCGATGCCTTGCAGTTTCACCCGTTGTACCTGGACCGGTTCGTCGCCGTGGTGCCGGGCGATTCACCCTTGGCGCAGCAGCCCCAGGTGAGCTGGCGCGAACTGTTGACTCATGACTTCATCGCCCTGCAACGCCCGTCGGCGGTGCGCCTGCTGCTCGAGCAACACCTGGCCGCCGAGCATGGCCGGCTGGCGGTGGCCTTCGAAAGCCACCAGTTGTCCACGGTCGGGCGAATGGTTGCCAATGGTTTGGGGGTCAGTGCCGTACCGGCGCTGTGCATCAACCAGATGCAGGAGCTGGGGGCGCGCTGCGTACCTTTGGTCGAGCCCACTGTCGAGCGGCGCATTGGGGTCATCGCCCTGAGCGACCACAAGTTGTCCACTGCGGCGCAGGCGTTGCTGGATGTGTTGCTGTCACATACCCGTGCGCCGGAGGTGTGGTCGCATGGGGTTGCGTGAGGGCTGAAAGGTGCTTGCCTGAGGTTTTTCAGCGCCTGTGAGATCGAGCGCCGCGCGGGCGGCGCTCGATCTCACAGGCGCTGAAAATCTTTCGGCAAGCACCTCAGTCACCAACAAGATAATCACGCAAGCGCAGCAACATCGCGTCACAACCCTGCAGTTGCACGACGCTGACGAACTCGTCCGGCTTGTGCCCCTGATCCATGCTGCCCGGCCCGCAGACCACGGTCGGGATCCCCGCCTGATCGAACAGCCCACCTTCCGTGCCAAAGGCCACGGTGCCGAAATCTTCCGAGCCGCTGAGCAGCGCCACCAGGCGCGCCGCTTCGCTGTCTTCGGGCGTTGCCAGCCCAGGGTAGGCACTGAGCGGCGTGAGACGGATCTCGCTGGCATCACTGACGGCACGCATGCGTGGCAGCAGGTCGGTTTCGGCGTAGGTATGCAGGCGCTCGGCCACGACCTTGGCTTCAAAACCCGGCAAGGCACGCACCTCGAAATCGAACTCGCACTCCTCAGGCACGATGTTCAGCGCGCGGCCGCCCTTGATCACGCCAGTCTGCACGGTAGAGAACGGCGGATCGAAGCGCGCGTCATGTTGCTCGGGACGGGCCAGCTCGCCGCCGATCTCGCCCAGCTTGCCGATCAATTGCGCTGCGTACTCGATGGCATTGACACCATAAGGTGCATAGGCCGAGTGGCACGCGGCGCCGTGCACCTGGCAGCGCATGGCCAGCTTGCCCTTGTGCCCGAGCACGGGTTTGAGCTCGGTGGGTTCGCCGATCAGGCACAGGCGTGGCTTGTTCGGGCGCTGTTCGAGCGCCTCCAGCATCGAGCGCACACCGAGGCAGCCGACCTCTTCGTCATAGGAGAATGCCAGGTGCACCGGCGTCTTCAGCGGCTGGGCGAGAAACGCCGGCACCGCCGCCAGCACCGAGGCGATGAAGCCCTTCATGTCGGCCGTGCCACGGCCATACAGGCGGCCATCGCGCTCGCTCAGGCGAAACGGCTCGACGCTCCAGGCCTGGCCGTCCACCGGCACCACATCGGTATGCCCGGACAGCACCACGCCGCCACGATCGGTCGGGCCGATGGTGGCGAACAGGTTGGCCTTGGTACCCACCTCGTTGAGGAACAGTTCGCTCTCGACCCCAAGCCCCGCCAGGTAATCGCGGATGAAACCGATCAGTTCGAGGTTGGAGTCGCGACTGACCGTGGCAAAGCCGATCAGGCGCTCCAGCACGGCGCGGCTGGTGAGATCACTCATCGCCCGGCACCCCGTAGCTGGGTGCGGTGGTCGGGTTCAGGGCGCGTGTGACGTAGTCCTGCATCTGTGGGCGATAGGCCTGCCACAGGCGGTCGAGTTCGCCGATCGGGTCGTGCTCGGCCCAGTCCACACGCAGGTCCACCAGCGGCCAGGTCAGCTCACCGGCGATCTTCAGGGCGGCCGAGTGCACAGGGCCTGCCTCGCCACCGGCGGCCATGGCCGCGTGCATCGCCGCCAGCAAGCGATCGGCCAGGTGCCCACCGGCCTGCTCGAACGCGTGCACCATCGCCTCGATCACCTGCGGCGAGGCCAGCAGGTTGCCCGCGGCTGCACACTGCTCGCCGGCGACCGCATTATGTACGCCGAGTGCTTCTTTGCCGGTGAACAGCGCGACCTGGCCGTGGCTGTCGATCACCGTCACCTGGCGGTACTCGCTCCAGCCGTTGGCGCTGAGCACCCGGTCCAGCGCTGCGGCAGGCGGCAACTGGCCCTGCTCGAGGGCGTCGAGGATCTGCGGGCCGAGGGCCGGCAAGGTGATGTTCTGCGTCGCCACCGCCCCTACCCCGGCACGCACCCACGGGCAGCGGGCACCGACGGCGATGCTGGACGAGCTGATGGCGATGCCGACCTGGCCGGTTTCCTGGCAGCGGCCGATGATGGAGAAGGTCATGGTGCAGCTCCTTTCTGGGTTTACCGGCATTCTCGGCAAGCCCTGGCGGCGGCGAAACGAGCATTTTGCTTGGCAATGGCGAGGAAAAAACTGGGCACCGCGGGTTTGCTGGGCAAATCTGCCGGGCTGCTCGCTGCAGCGCTGCCACCCTTCGCCAATTTATCGGCAAGCCCCAGCTAAATACTATTTTCGCGAAATTCCGTGCATCCCTAGTCTGGCCCCAGGTAACGGCGGTCCTCCAAAACCGACCTGACAAAAACCGCCTGAACAAGGGCTCGGACATGACACTGAACAATCTCGAAATCGACACCCTCGTGGTCGGCGCCGGCCAGGCCGGCGTGGCCATGAGCGAACACCTGAGCAAACTCGGCGTGCCGCACCTGGTGCTGGAACGCAACCGCATCGCCGAGGCCTGGCGCACTGGACGCTGGGACTCGCTGGTGGCCAACGGGCCAGTCTGGCACGACCGCTTCCCTGGCCTTGAATTCGACCTCGACGCCGACGCCTTCGCCGGCAAGGACCAGGTCGCCGACTACTTCGAGCGCTACGTGCGCAAGTACAACCTGCCCGTGCGTACCGGCATCGAAGTCAAGCGCGTGGTGCGCAACAGCGACCGCCCGGGCTTCACCATCGAAACCAACGAAGGCGTGATCCGCGCCAACCGCGTGGTCGCCGCCACCGGGCCGTTCCAGAAACCGGTGATCCCGGCCATTGCGCCAAAGGATGAACGCCTGCACCAGATCCACTCCGCCGCATACTACAACCCGCAGCAATTGCCTGAAGGTGCGGTGCTGGTCGTCGGTGCCGGGTCTTCCGGGGTGCAGATCGCCGAAGAGCTGATGCGCGCCGGGCGCCAGGTCTACCTCTCGGTCGGTGCCCACGACCGCCCACCACGCGCCTACCGCAACCGCGACTTCTGCTGGTGGCTGGGCGTGCTGGGTGAATGGGACGCAGAAATCGCCAAGCCAGGCCGCGAACACGTGACCATTGCCGTCAGCGGTGCCCGTGGCGGCCATACCGTGGACTTCCGCGCCCTCGCCCACCAGGGCATGACCCTGGTCGGCCTGACCCAGTCGTTCGAAGACGGCGTGGTGCGTTTCCAGGACAACCTGGCCGACAACATCAACCGCGGCGACGAGAACTACCTGGCCCTGCTCGATGCCGCCGATGCCTACATCGAGCGCAACGGCCTGGACCTGCCCGAAGAGCCCGAAGCGCGCCAACGCCTGGCCGACCCGGACTGCGTCAGCAACCCGCTGCTGGAACTGGACCTGGCCAAGGCTGGTGTCACCAGCATCATCTGGGCCACCGGCTACGGCGTGGACTTCAGCTGGCTGCAGGTCGACACCTTCGACGCCAACGGCAAACCCCAGCACCAGCGCGGCGTGGCCCGCGAGCCGGGGGTGTATTTCCTCGGCCTGCCCTGGCTGTCGCGCCGCGGCTCGTCGTTCATCTGGGGCGTATGGCACGACGCCAAGCACGTCGCCGGCCATATCGCCACCCAGCGCACCTACCTGGCCTATCGCGACCGCGACCAGCGCGCAGCGGATGAACAGCCACACACCTCGATCAGCAACGTCAGCACCCTCGGAGCCCACTGATGCCTACCCATACCCGCATCCGCATGTTCAACACCAAGGCCACCTACCCCAACCAGACCCTGGACAATGACCTCTGCCAGGCCGTGCGTGCCGGCAACACCATCTATGTACGCGGCCAGGTCGGCACCGATTTCGAAGGCCGCCTGGTCGGTCTGGGCGACCCCCAGGCGCAGGCCGAGCAGGCGATGAAAAACGTCAAGCAACTGCTTGAAGAGGCCGGCTCCGACCTGTCGCATATCGTCAAGACCACTACCTACATCACCGACCCACGCTTCCGCGAGCCGGTGTACCGCGAAGTCGGCAAGTGGCTCAAGGGCGTGTTCCCGATCTCCACCGGGCTGGTGGTAGCGGGTCTGGCGCAGGCTGAGTGGTTGATGGAAATCGATGTGATCGCTGTGGTGCCGGATGAGCAGTAAGCACTGATTGCCACCGCGGTGTTCTGTTCGCGGCGGTTCGGGTAGCCGAACCGCCGCGAATCGTTTACAGCTTCGCCAACTCTTCGCGACAGAACTCGACGAACAACTGCGCAGGCTTGGTCAATTGCACACGCTTGAGGTGCGCCGCCGCCAGCCCCGACAACGCCACCGGCTCGGCGATATCCAGTGTCACCAGGCGCTTGCCATCGTAGGTGAAGGGTGAATGCGGCCGGGTCACCAGCAGCGAAAAACCGAACCCCTGCCCTACCATCCCGCGCACCATCTCGATCGATGGCGAACTGAAGACGATGTTCGGCGTCAGCCCCATCTCGTTGAACAGGCTGACGAAGTAGGTACGGCTCGGCGCAACGTCGAGCAGGATCATCGGCTCCGGGCACAGGTCGCGCAGCGAAACCTGGGCCTGGCTGGCGAAGCGGTGCTTCTCGGGCAGCAGCACATAGGGCTTCTGCGGCGGCATCAGCGGCTCGGCCTCGATGGTGCCGTCCAGGTCGTGGTCGTAGAGAAACGCCAGGTCGAAGGTGCCGGCGGTCAGCCCCTGGATCAGCTCCTGCTGCTCACCGTCACGCAGGCGGATGTCGACACCGGGGTAGCGCTCGCGAAACCCTGCGATCAACCGGGGCAGATAAAGCGGCGCAACGGTCTCGAAGCAGCCGATGTCGATCTGCCCGGCCACCGTATCGTTGTCGGCCAGGGCGTTCTGCTCGAACTCATGGGACATCTGCAGCAGCGCCTTGGTCTTGGCGTAGAAGCGCTTGCCGCTGGGGGTCAGCGACACGCCCTGGGCGTGGTGACGAATGAACAACTGCACACCGAAGCTCTCTTCCAGGCTCTTGATCGCGGTGGAGATCGACGGCTGGGCGATGTACAGCTGGCGCGAAGCCTCGGCAACACTGCCGGCCTCCACGGTGGTGACGAAGTACTTGAGTTGTCGCAAGGTGTAGGAAGCCATGGGCACCTCTGGGGCGCCGTGGGCGGCGCGCGGAATTTTCCTCTCACCTTACCTTAGTGGCTGGCGTGCGTGCGGCCAGTGCAGCCTAGGATTTGCCTGGGGGCTGAGCATATTTTTGCTCGCTTGTTGCCCGCCCCCAGGGCAACGGTCCCTCAGAACCCGACCGTCGCCGACAGCAGCCAGGTTCGCGGGGTCGACAGGGTCAGGCCGGTGGCGGTGCCGTCGGGGACGTTGGCCGAGGCCCAGTAGGTCTTGTCCAGCACATTCTCGACGCTGGCCCGCAGGGTGACGTCCTTGTCACCGAGCTTGAGCGCGTAGCGCGCGCCCAGGTCATAACGCTGCCAGGCGTCGACCTTCTGCCGGTTGGCGGCATCCAGGTACTGGTTGCCGGTGTGGATGACACGCGCGCTGAGGGTCAGCCCGTCGATGGCCGGCAGGTCCCACTCAACGCCAAGGTTGGCATTGACCACCGGCGCGCCGATGGCCCGGTTGCCATCGTTGCGACCATTGGCCGTGCGGGTCTGCTCGGCATCGAGGAACATCGCCCCACCCAACACCCGCACCCCGTCCAGTGGTTCGCCGAACAGGCTGATTTCCAGGCCCTGGTTGCGCTGCTCGCCGTCGGCGCTGAGGTTGTTCTGGGCATCGGTGAAGTACGACGGTTTCTCGATGCGGAACAGGCTGACCGTGGTGCTGAAACGCCCCATGTCGTACTTGGCGCCGACCTCCAGTTGCTTGCTGCGGTAAGGCGCGAAGACCTTGCCGGCGTTGTTCGCCGTTTCCGGTGCCACCTGGCCCTGGGTCAGGCCCTCCATGTAGTTGAAGTACAGCGACAGCTGCTCGGTGGTGCGCCACACCAGGCCCATGGCCGGCGAGGTGGCGCGCTCGTCGTAGCGCTGGTCGGGCTCGCCGGGCTCGGAGCTGTCGACCTCGACACGCTGAAGGCGCGCGCCAAGGGTGAGCAGCACGGTGTCGTCAGCGAAACTCAGGGTATCGGCCAGGGCCAAGCTCGACAGCACGGTGTTGGTGTGGGTCGGGTTGTCGTCGGCCAACGGCGCGCCCGGTGCGGGCAAGGTCACCGGGTCGAACAGGTTGCTGACGCCGTTGGCATAGCGCGCACCGCTGTTGTCGAAGGTCAGGTCGAAGCGATTGAGGCTGATGTTGAGGGTATGGCCGACCGCGCCGGTGTTGAACCAGCCGCGCACGCCGACGGTGCCGGTAACCACGTCTTCCTCGCGTTGGAAGGCGCGCGGGCTGACGGTGAAGCGACCGGCTTCGTTGACCACCTGCACGGCATGGCGCATGAAGTCGTAGTCGCCCTTGCGCGCCCCCAGGGCGCCCAGCAGCATCCAGTTGTCGCTCAGGTCATACTCGCCGCGCACGGCGCCGAAGGTATCCTTGGCCCGCGAGTAGCTCCAGGGCTGGGCGAAATTGTGGTGAACATCCTTGGCATCCGGCACCTTGAGCCCTGCGGCAAGGCCCACACGCTCCATTGGCGCATCCACGTCACGCGCCTGATGGCCGATATCCAGCGACAGGCGAGTGCGCTCGCCTTTCATATCCAGGCCCAGCACGGTCGCCTCGCGGTCCATATGCTGGTGATCCCATTCGGTGTCGCCGGCCTGGCGCACCGCATTCAGGCGCACGCCAAAGCGTTGGTCGTCACCGAAGCGTCGACCGATGTCCAGATGACCGCCCCCTTGTCCCGCCGAGGCGTACAGCGCGGTGAACTCGGTCAGCGGCGTCTCGCCAGCGCGCTTGGGCTCGATGTTCACCCCGCCGCCAATGCTGCCGTTGGGCGCCAGGCCGCCAAGCAGCGCACCTGGCCCCTTGAGGATATCGACCCGCTCGACCATCTCCATGTCGATCGAGTAGGTCGGCAGCACGCCATACAACCCACCGTAGGCGACATCGCTGTTGTACAGGCTGAAGCCGCGCACGGAGAACTGTTCGAAGCGCCCGCCTGCCGGGTTGGTGCTGCGCACCGAGGGATCGTTGGCGACGACATCGGCAAGGGTACGGGCCTGCTGGTTCTGCAATATCTCGCGGGTGTAGGAGGTCATGCTCAGGGGCGTCTCCATGTAGTCACGCTCGCCCAACATGCCGAGGCTGCCCCGTCGTGACACCTGGCCACCGGCATAGGCGTCTGCTGCCGGCGCGGCGCCCTGGCCATGGACATTGATGTCGGGCAGCACATGCGCGCCCTCGACCGGCGCGGCCTGCCGCACCAGGGTGAAGCTACCGGGCCCTGCCGAGACCAGTATCAGGCCTGAGCCCTGCAGCAAGGCAGCGAAGCCCTCCTCGACCCCGTATTCGCCGGCAAGCCCCAGGCTGCTGCGCCCGGCGACCAGCGCCGGGTCCACCGACAAGCTGACCCCAGCCTGGCCAGCAAAGCGTGTCAGCACGGCGCCAAGGCTGCCGCCCGGCACCTGATAGCTGCGCCGCGCTTCATCGGCCCAGCCAGACGCGGGCAGACCCAGCGCAAGCAGCAGGCCAGCGCGCATCAGGTGCAAGGATAACGGGCGAAGCAAAGGGGTGCGGGACATCCGGAACGCTCTCAGATCAGGGGTGGATACCCTTGATGACAAGCAGGCGGCAGAAAAGGGACAGCGGTCAGGCAATTTTCTTGCGCGGGGTCAGCGACACCCAGTAGCGGGTGCGGTAGTGCACCTGAAGCGGCAGGCTCGCCGCCAGCAGGGCCAGAATGCGGTCGGTGTCGTCGAGCTGGAAAGTACCGGTCGCCGCCAATTGCTCCAGCGCCGGATCCCAGCGCAACAGCCCGGGGCGGTACCGATCCAGTTCACGCAGCAGATCGCCCAGGGGCTGGTCGTCGACGATCAACAACCCCTGCTGCCAACCGGGCAGTTGGGCATCGAACGGCTGGCTGGCGGTCACCCCGGAGGCGCTCAGCGTCGCCCGCTGACCGGCCTCCAGGCGGACCGCCGGCCCGGCCAGCGGTTGCAGGCTGACCTGGCCACGGGTGACCGACACCACACAGCCCTGCGCACGCTCACGCACGCACACCCCAGCCCCCTGCACGCGCACCAGGCCGTCGCGGGTCTGCACCTGCAGCGGGCCAACGGTGTCGACGGCAATCTCGCCCTGCACCAACTGCAACCAGTGGCGGCCTTCGGCGAAGTCCAGATTGACCGCCGTGGCGGTGTTGAGCTGCAACCGGCTGCCATCCGGCAAGGTCAAGCCGCGGCGCTCGCCCGTGGCGGTACGCAGGTCGGCACGCCAGCCGTCCAACGGCAACTGCCGATAACCCAGCCAGGCCAGCGGCAGCAGCGCGCCAACACCCAGCATCTGCCCCAGCACGCGGCGGCGATCTGGATCGGGGCGGTCCAGGCAAGCCACCGCCAATGGCGCCGGTACCTGGGCGAAGCGCTGGCGCAGCCCCTCGGCTTTCTGCCACAAGGCTTCATGGGCGGCACTGCGGGCGCGCCAGCGTTGCAGCGCAGCAGCCTGCTCCGTGTCGAGCTGGCCGGCATCCTGCAAGGCCAGCCACTGCGCTGCCTCACGGGCCAACTGGCGTGCGCCGACCTCCGCCGGGGCGCTCACAGGTCCACCAGCAGGCAGTGTTCGTATGCCTTGGCCATATAGCGTTTCACCGTACGCTCGGACACCTCCAGCCGCGCGGCGATGCTGGCGTAGTCCAGCCCTTCGAGCTGCGACCAGAGAAAGGTCCGGCGTACCACGGCAGGCAGGCCATCGAGCAGGTCATCCAGGGCCTGCAAGGTTTCCAGCAGCAACCAGCGCTGCTCCGGTGACGGTGCAAGCGCCTCGGGCAGGTTGGCGAGGGCGTCCAGGTAGGCCTGCTCGAGGCTGCGCCGCTTGTAGTGATTGACCAGCAACCGACGCCCGACCGTCAGCAGGTAGGCCCGTGGCTCGCGCAGGCTCGGCACGGCCTTGGCCTGCTGCGCCGCGAGGACCCGCAGGAAGGTGTCGTGGGTCAGGTCCGCCGCCGTCCAGGCATCGCCCAGGCGCCGGTGCAACCAGCCTTGCAGCCAGCTGCGATGGTCGCGATAGAGGGTGTTGAAGCTGGGTTCGGGTGCCGCGGCGGGGTCGGACATTCGGAGGCACACTGGGGAAGGATGAGATACGAATGCGAGTGATTCTAATTATTTCTCATGCGCTCGCCAAGGTGCTCTGCTGTGATCCACCCGCGAAGCGGCGGCAAGAGCCACCGGCAAAATCCGATTAAACCCTCACCTACCTCCCCCTTCTAAACAGTTTGTGCCCCACGGCACACCCTGCAATCAACACCACCTCGGAGGGGGACCCGATGGACGATCGATTTCTGCAGTTGCTGACCACCACCACGGTATTCGGCATCTCCATCCTCAACCTGCTGCTGGCCCTGACGGTGACCGTGATCACCTTCCTGGTGACGCGCTGGGCGCTGAGTTTCCTCAAGCGCCGCGCCCGCCAGTGGTCCAGCCATGACGGGCAGCTCAGCAAGCTCATCACCCAGGTACTCGAAGGCACCAGCAACTTCCTGCTGATGCTCGCCTCGCTGCTGGTCGGCCTTGGCGTGCTGGACCTGCCGGAACGCTGGCTGGACCGGGTCGGCAGCCTGTGGTTCGTGGTCGCAGCCTTGCAGATCGGCCTGTGGGCCAACCGCGCCATCGCCACTGGCCTGACCCGCTACTTCGCCCGCCACGACACCGGCAACACCTACCGTGGCAGCGCGCTGGCGACCCTGTCGGGCTGGGGCGCGCGGGTGTTGCTGTGGTCGGTGGTGCTGCTGGCGATGCTGTCGAACCTGGGCGTGAACATCACCGCCTTCGTCGCCAGCCTTGGCGTCGGCGGCATCGCCGTGGCCCTGGCGGTGCAGAATGTGCTGGGCGACCTGTTCGCCTCGCTGTCGATTGCCGTCGACAAACCGTTCGAGGTCGGCGACTTCATCGTCATCGGCTCGCTCGCCGGCACCGTGGAGAACATCGGCCTGAAGACCACACGCATCCGCAGCCTCGGCGGCGAGCAGATCGTCATGGCCAACGCCGGCATGATCAGCAGCACCATCCAGAACTACAAGCGCCTGCAGGAGCGACGCATCGTCTTCGAGTTCGGCCTGTCGTACGACACGCCCACGGAGGCGGTGAAAAAGGCCCCGGCGATCGTCGAAGAGTCGATCAAGGCCCAGGGCCAGGTGCGCTTCGACCGCGCCCACCTGCGTGGCTTCGGCAAGGAGGCCCTGGAGTTCGAGGCCGTCTATATCGTCCTCGACCCCGGCTACAACCTGTACATGGATATCCAGCAGGCGATCAACTTCCAGTTGCTCGAGCGCTTCGCCAAGGTCGGCGCCAAGTTTGCCGTCGGCGCGCGCTCGATCAAGGTGACAGGCTTGCCGGAGGCCTCGAACCAGTTCACGCAGGTCAGGGGCCGAGACTCGCTGGGGAACTGAACGCCGGTCCCGGCGCTACAGCCTCACCCCGCACATCCCGGCGATGATCGCCAGCGCAATGGCCGCGCAGGCGAGCAAGCCACTGCGCCAGATCAGACGCACGGTCCGCTCCTGCACGCCGTGCGCCTGCATCACCACGCGCAGCCCCAGCAGCAGGTGCACCAGGACCAGAAACACACCCAGGGTGTAGTGCGGCACCAGGCGGATGTTCCAGGGATCGAACAACAGGCCGGTGGGCGCGCCGGTGGCGAAATTCCAGTCGGTGGGAATGCCCAGGTAGGTGCGGGCGTAGATGAACACCGAGTTCATGTGCCCAAGCACGAACAACGACAGGAACACCCCGGACGCCACCTGCAAGGTGCGCAGCCGATCCTGTACCCGCGCGCTCCAGCGCCAGGCCAGGTGCAGGCCGCTGACCACCTGGAAGACGAAGGCCATCACCAGCAGCGGTTCGATGAAGCCTGCCCGGTAAACGGTACGGCCGAGGTCCATGACCTGGGCGTGCAGCTCAGGCCCGACCAGCCCGGTCAGGTGATTGGCCAGGTGGAACAGCACGTACAGGCACAGAATCGCACCACTCACACCGTGGGCCACGCGCCAGCAACCGAGGCCCCCGGTGACGAATGCCCCCGCCTGCTGCCGCCCGCTCAGCAGCGCAAGCGTAGCCAACCCCAGCCACAGCACGCACCACACCAGCGGATCGGGCAGCGTGCTGCCCAGCAGCGCCTGCACCACGCCGAGGAACACATACAGGGTCGGCGCAGCCACGTTGGCATAGGCGAACCGGCGCACGCCCACCGACACCTCGGCACGCCCGGCCACCAGCAATCCCGGAATCGGTACCGCGAAGGCGAGTGCAAGCGCAATCACCGCGCCGATGCCATCCAGGCCGCTCGGCTCGCTGACATAGGCGTGGAACAGCATCAACAGAAACGGATACACCAGCACCGCCATCAGCGGTACGGCTAGCGGACTGCGGCTGCCCAGGCGCTCGAACGCCAGCGGTGCGGGTTGTTCGACAAGGGTCATGGACGCGCCCTCCCCTCAGCCAGACTGTCCAGCAGCCGCTCATGCTCGACGCGCAGTTGCGCAGGCTCAAGTACCGCGGTGCCCTGCAAAGCCAGGTAATGCACCGAATGCAGGCCGATGCAGGCAAAGGCGGCGCTCAGGTAGGGGGTGAGAAAGTCGGGCTGGCTGGGACGCTCGCCGCTGAAAAAACCGCCGGCAGCGATCGCCACATGCACCGGGCGATCGACGAGCAGGCCGGTCTTGCGTCCCTCGGCTGTACGACCGATGGTGCGTCCGACGCGCAGTACCTGGTCGAGCCAGGCCTTGAACACCGATGGCACGGTGAAATTGTGCATCGGTGTACCGATCACCAGCACGTCGGCGTGCTCGACTTCCACGATCAGTTGCTCGGACAGCGTCATGGCCGAGCCAGCCAGTGCCTCCTGCAGCGCCTGGGGCGATTGCAGGCCGTCGGCGTAGGCTGCCGACGCATGGGCGATGGGCGCCAGGCCCAGGTCACGGCGGGTCACCCGCACCTGGGGCATGTCTTTGGACAAGTGGGCGACAAGCGCTGCCGAAAGCGCCCGGCTGTGGGAGTCGGCCCTGGTGCTGCAATCGATATGCAGAATATTCATGCGGGGGTTCCGAACAGGGGCTTGCGGATGCAGGCCAGTGGACACGGGCTCATCGGTAGTCTCCGGGAGTGGGAAAAGCGAAACGTCGGGCTACAGGGCCTGGCTGAAGTGCATGGCCTTGGCCAGCAGGCCCTGGCGGAAATAGAAACGCTGGCCCAAGGCGTTGCCCAGCGCGGTATCGAGCACAAGGTGCGCGCAGCCCTGTGCCCGGGCCTCCTCGCGCAAGGCATCGATCAGGGCCGCGCCGAGGCCGTGGCTGCGGGCCTCGACGCTGGCGACCAGGTCATCGACATACAGGAAGCGTCCGTAGAGCAGGTTCTCCTGCAACCGGTAACCGGCCAGCGCCTTGGCCTCCTCGCCCTGCCAGGCCGCCAGCAGGCGATAGTTCTGGCCGGCCTGGCGCCGTACCTGGTCAATGAACGCGGCGGTATCGGCAAGATGGGGTCGCAGTTCGCTCATCACTGCAAAGCAGGCTTGCAACTGCGCGTCGGTTTCAACGTGGGCCAGGCGAAAGGTATTCATGGCATGTGTCTCTTGAGGTCTGGCCGCCACTCTAGGAAGATCATGACCTACCTCACAGGTGCAAGAATCGCTCAATTGAATGGGACATGCCCCATGGACCTGCAGCAGCTCAAACCCAGCCGCGAACATACCGCGCCCATCTACCTGCAGCTCTACCAGCGCTATCGCGAAGCGATTGCCAAAGGCAAGCTGCGAGCGGGTGACCGAGTGCCCTCGGTGCGCAGCCTGGCCAGTGAGCTGAATCTGGCCCGGGGCACGGTGGAGATGGCTTACCAGATGCTGGTCGGCGAAGGCTATTTCATCACCCGCGGAGCGGCGGGCACGAGGGTTGCGCCAGGACTGTGCAAACTGTCCGGCAGCGCCCAGATCAACCTCGAGCAGGCTGCACCTTCGCCGCAGCAGAAACAGGACCCACGCACCGAGCTGCCGCCCTTCCGCCTCGGGCTGCCAGCCTTGGATGCCTTCCCGCGCAAGACCTGGGCGCGTCTGGCAGCGCGTCACCTGCGCGGCCTCGACAATCCGGCCATGATCACACCACCGCCCGCCGGCCATACGCAATTGCGGCGCGCCATCGCCACCTACCTGGGCATTTCCCGCGGCATCAACTGCAGCCATGAGCAGGTGTTCGTCACCAATGGCTACCGTGGCGCGCTCGACCTGGTATGCCGAACCCTGCTGCGCCCCGGCGACCTGGGCTGGTACGAAGACCCGGGCTACCTGCACGCGCGCCAGTGCCTGGAGCACCTCGGCATGCGCCTGCAACCGGTGGCGGTGGACCGCGACGGCCTGGATGTCGCGCAAGGTCGGCGCCTGGCGGCGCAGGCGCGGTTCGCGGTGGTCACACCGACCCACCAGAGCCCAATGGGCGTGGCGCTCAGCCTGCAGCGGCGACTGGACCTGCTGGACTGGGCCATGGGCGCCGATGCCTGGATCGTGGAGGACGACTACGACAGCGAATTCCGCTATCACGGCCGCCCCCTGCCTGCGCTCAAGAGCCTGGACCGCGAAGGACGCGTGCTCTACACCGGCACCTTCAGCAAAGTGCTGTATCCCGGCCTGCGCCTGGCCTATCTGGTGGTGCCGATTTCCCAGGTCGAGCGCTTCAACCACAGCGCCTGTCACCTGCCAGGCCCTGGGGCCATCGCGCCGCAGGCGACCGTGGCGCAGTTCATGGAGCAAGGCCACTTTGCCCGCCACCTGAACAAGATGCGCAAGCTGTACGCCTCCCGTCGCGGCTACCTGGTCGATGCCTTGCAGGAACGCCTGGGCACACGCCTGAGCGTGCAACAGCAGGCCGGAGGCATCCATGTGCTGGCGCATATCCTGGATGCAACCGACGAGCGCCTGCTCGCCTCCAGCGCACGAGCGGAGGGCATGGCGCTGCACGCACTGGGCGAGTGGCGGGCCCAACCCTCGCCAGAGCAAGGGCTGCTGATGGGCTTTGCCAATTTCATCTGCGCCGAAGACGCGATGGCAGCGGTAAGCCAGTTGGAAGCGGTGTGGAAGGCGCTGGACGACACAGGAAGGGTCAAAACACACAGAAACAAATGAACATCTTTTGTTTCAATTTCCAAGCACAAACAAATTATTACAATTGATTTGTTAATGTAAATGGAATTAACAAGCTCTTGCTCAGGTGATTATCCCGCTGGGGAATCGGACCAGAATCCGGCTGTCAACCCACCCCACAGGAACCACACGATGAGCAACCTTCCCGTTTCCCGCAGCCACTACCTGACCGTCACCCTGGTCGCAGCGGTCACCGCCGCCGCAGCCTCCGCCACAGCCCTGGCCATGCAAGTGCCGGTCTGGGCCATGTTCATCGGCTGGATCGCTTTCTTCACCCGCGGCCTGACCACCCGCTCGACATTGGAGAACCTGGGCTGCGTCTGGCTCGGCCTGGTCTTCGGCGCGCTGGCGGCAGCAGGCGTAGGCCTGCTCGCGCCGAGCGTCGGCGCATTGCTGGCGATCCCGATGGTGGTGTTCCTGGTGGCAGTCATCGTGGTCAGCCTGCGCGGCCTGCCGGCGATGAACAACCTGCTGTGCTACTTCCTGGGCCTGGTGGCCTGGTTCGCCGCACACCTTGAGCCGTCGCTGGAGAGCCTGGCGCACATGGCCGGCGCCAGCACCCTCGGTTCGCTGGCAGGCTGGATCTCGCACTACAGCCCACGCAAGATCTTCGTGGCCTGACCTGGCCCGGGAGCCAGAGGCAGAGCGCGCGGTGTCCTGTTCGCGGGCCGGCGCCCTCCTGCACGGGGTTCGTGCTGGCAGGCCTCACCATGCATAGGTCAGGCGCGCATAGTAGAAGGCCCCGCTGTAGCCATAAGGCGAGAACGTCGAGTACTTGAGGTTGCCACCCGAGCTGTTGGCGAAATCCAGCTTCTCGGGTACCTGGTTGGTCACGTTGTCGCTGCCCACGGTGAACAACCAGTTGTCATGGCTGTAGTCCAGCGCCAGGTCCAGCACCCACTGCGCGGCGAAGGTCTGGTCCGGGAAGCTGGTGTCGTTCTGGTAGCTGGTATAGCTGCCATAACGCACCAGGTTGCTGCGCAGTGTCCAGTTGCCAAGGTTGAAGTCGTTGCCCAGGGTCAACTTGTGTTCGGGCGTGGTATCGCCCAGCAGGCCAAGGCGCTCGCGACGCTCCAGCAAGGAGGTGGTCGGCAGCCCCAGTTGGGCGAGGATGGCCGGGTCTTCCTTGGTGTCGGTGACCTTGGTGTGGTTGTAGTTGTAGCCCGCCGTGGTGCTCCAGCGCACACCGTTGTCGAACTGGTAGCGATAGCTGGCCACCAGGTCCACGCCGGTGGTGCGGGTATCCGCGCCATTGGTGAAGTAACGGGCGCTGGTGTAGTTGATATCGCCCACACCACCGGCGCGCAGGTAGTCGATGGCCGTCTGGTTCAGGCGCAGGTTCGACGACAGGGTGATGCGGTCGCGGATATCGATCCGGTAGACGTCGGCGGTGATCTGCAGGTCGTCGGCCGGGCGCAGGACCAGGCCGAGGCTGTAGTTGCGCGACTTTTCCGCCTTCAATTCGTCTGCCCCGAGCAGGCGGGAAACCGGCGCATCCACCGGGAAGATCCCTGCCTCCTGGATCACCCCGTCGACCAGTTGCGAGGAGGTCGACGCGAAGTGCTGCTGGGCCAGTGACGGTGCGCGAAAGCCCGTGGAGAGGCTACCGCGCACCGCCACCGCCGGGGTGAAGTCGTAGCGCGCCGAGAGCGAGCCACTGACGTTCGAGCCGAAGTCACTGTAGTCCTCGTGACGGGCGGCGGCGGAGACACCGAGCTTGTCGCTGAACTTGGTTTCCAGGTCCAGGTACTGGGCGAAGTTCTGCCGGGTCCAGTGCCCGGCATCGGCATCGCGGAAACCGGCGTAGCCCTGGCTGCCGCTCTTGTAGTAGGAGGCCGGCTCCCCGGCGTTGACCTCGTAGCCCTGGTGCAGGTACTCGGCCCCCACCGCCACCGACACCGGATAAGGCAGCCAGCCCAGTTCGACATCGCGGGCCAGGTCCAGGGTCACTTGTTTCTGCTCGCTGGTCAGGCGGCCATTGTCGAAACTCAGCGGGGTGCTGCCGGTGTCGTTGAACAGCGCGCGGTTGAGCGTGCGGGTATTGATGCCGTAGTCGTTGCGACCGTAGCTGGCCGAGAGATCGTAGCGCCAGTCCTGGCCCAGGTCGCCGCGCAGGCCGGTGGTCAGCGAGGAATCCTCCAGCGTGCCGTTGATCAAGGGCAGGAAGCCATTCGGGTAGAGGCTCTGCACGTTGCCGGAGTTGTTGCTGGCGCGGTAGAAGGCCGCCGTCTGGCCGTGGGTCTTGCGGTAGCCGCCAAAGGCATAGAGCTGGGCCTGTTCGTTGAGGTCGAGCTGGCCATTGAGGAAGAACTTGAGGTTGTCGTTGGCCGGCTCGCCCTGGCGGAACACCTGCTGGCCGTAGGTGGTGGAGCCAAGGCTGCCGGGGCGCAGGTCATCACCGGCGCGGTTGGTGTAGTCGTTGTCGCTGCCCTCGGCGGAGAGGTTCAGCCAGCCCTTGTCGCCCAGCGCAAGACCGGTGTTGGCCGACGCTTGGCGCTGGATGCCATCGCCCTTGTTGTATTGACCGAAGCGGGTACTGACCGAACCTCCGCTGGCATCGTGCTTGAGGATCACGTTGATCACCCCGGCGATGGCATCGGACCCGTAGCGCGCCGACGCACCGTCGCGCAGCACTTCGATATGGTCGATCGCCGAGATCGGGATGGCGTTGAGGTCCACCGGCGCCGAACCGCGCCCAGCGGCGCCGCCGAGGTTGACGAACGCCCCGCTGTGCCGGCGCTTGCCGTTGACCAGCACCAGCACCTGGTCGGGCGACAGACCGCGCAATTGCGCCGGCCGCGCCAGCTCGGCACCGTCGACCAGGCTCGGCCGCGGGAAGCTGATCGAGGGAATCAACCGCGCCAGCACTGCGCCCAGTTCCTCGGAGCCGGTGGCGCCCAGGCTTTCGGCGGAAATGATGTCGATCGGCGACAGCGACGCGCTGGCCGTGCGCTCCTGGGCACGGGTGCCCGTGACGATCACTTGCTCCAGGCGGACGTCCTGGCTGGCACCCTGAGCGCGGGCTTTACCTGCCGCAGCGGAGGCGGCAGGTGCAGCGGAAATCACCACGCCGTCCTCGCCCTGGCGATATTCCAGGCCACTGCCCTGGAGCACCTGTTCCAGAGCCTGGTCACTGCTGTAGCGCCCTTGCAGTGAGGGTGCGCGCTGGCCGGCGACATGCTGCGGGTCGAAGGCAATCGGTACGCCGCTCTGGCGTGAGATCTGCACCAGGGTCTGGCCCAGGTCGCCAGCCGGCAGGGCGTAGTCGACCAGGGGCTCGGCAGCCAGTGCGTGGCTGCCAGGCGCCAGCAGGCTACTGCCCAAGGCGACGGCGAGGGCAAGGCAGGAGTGGCGAAACGTGGCGTGAATCGGGTTGGGCATGGCTGGCCTTTTCTGCAGTGGGGTTTGCGCTAATGAGCAACCAGCGGGCGAAACCTGCAGAAAAGGCTTGGATCGATTGGTGCTTAGCTTATGCATCACGCGAGGTCGATACTCACCCACAGCGCCCCCACGCTCGCCAGCCGAATCGGCAAGGCGGCGGCGATCAAACGCAATGCCCGCGCGCTGTCATCCAGTGGAAACAACCCGCTGATCTTCAACTTCGCCGCCTCGGGTGTAATCCTGAGCACGCCGTGCCGGTAGGCACGCAAGGCCTCGACCACCTCACCCAGCGTACTCTCGCGCGCCTCGTACAGCCCGCTGAGCCAGGCGCTCGCCGCAGGGTCCGCACGCCCCAGCCAGGGCGCCTGCCCGGCGATCAGACGTGCCTGTTGCCCCGCCCTCACCCGCAGCGCATTGCCCTGGCGCGTGCGCACCACGCTCTGGCGCGCAAGCACCGTGAGTCTGACCTCGCCGTCGAAACGCTGCGCAAGCAGCAGCGTGCCGCCCTGCTCCACCTCGATGTCGGCAAGCGCAGTCTCCAGGGTGAGGGACGGGCCGCTGCACTCGAGTTGCAAGGCGCCCTGGTGCACGTAGAGCGTGCTTGGGGGGCGCGGGCTCACCCGCGTCTGCGCATCGAGGGTAAGGCGGCTGCCGCCGTCGAGTACGAAGCTGCGGCGCTCTGCGGTCAAAGTCAGCAGATCACCCGGCGCCCAGATGCGCTCGCCAACGGTCTTGGCTGCCAGTGCCGCCACACCGAGGCCCCCCAGCGCACCCAGGCTGTTCCTGAGAAACCGGCGGCGCCCGGAGGGAAGCTGCAATGCCGCGATCACCTGCTCTTCGGGCAGGCGCTGCAAGCCTGGCCGCTTGGCCTCGCCCAGCCCCTGGCTCATGCGGCGAAATACCTGGGCATGCATGGCATCGCCGTCGTGCCAACGCTGGAAGGCGGCGGCATCCTCCTCGCTCAGGTGCCCCGAATGCAGCAGCGCCATCCACTGCGCCGCCTCGTCGATCACCTGGGCCATGGGCTGCTCGCTCATGTGTCCAGCGCCTGGTAGCACAGGCGAAACGCTTCGCTCATGTACTGCTGTACGCGGCTGACGGAAATACCCAGCCGATGAGCGATATCGCTGTAGGTCATGCCACCGAGCTGACTGTGGATGAACGCCGCCTTGCCCTGGCCGGGCAAGCCGTCGAGCACACGGTCCAGGTGCAGCAGGCTGTCGATCACCAGGTGCGCCTCTTCCGGAGAAGGCTGCACCTGCGCTGGCAGGTCGCGAACCCAGCGCACATAGGCGCGTTCGAGGTCGCGGCGGCGCCAGCTCTCTTGCAGCAGGCGCTGGGCAATGGTCGTGAGCATCGCCCGCGGCTCGCGAATGGCCGCCGGATCCGGCAGGCCGAGGATGCGCACGAAGGCTTCCGAGGCGATGTCTTCGGCGCTGTGCGGGCACGCCATGCGGCTGCGCAGGCGAGCGCAGAGCCAGGTGTAGTTCTGCGCGAACAACTGCCCGAGCAGTTGTTGGGTCGATGACGGCCGCAAATCCATATCCAACCTGCCAAGCTAAAGGCTGGCACTGTGCCTCAAAGTGGAAATCCGAAAAAGGAATATAAAATTAGATAAATATTCTTTTATGAAATAACCAGCTTGTTGTCACGCTTCACCTCCCTCAACAGACGCTCAAACGCCTCCAGCACCTGTGCCGGACGCTCAAGCATCAACTGATGGCCGCACTGGGCCAGCACCTGGAACTGTGCGCGCGGCAACTGTCGCGCCAGGGCTTCTCCGCCACTGGCGGGCGTCAGCCCATCACTGTCGCCAGACACCACCTGTACCGGCAGGTCGAGCCCGGCAAGCGCCTCGGGCTCAGGCCAGCTCGCGCTGTTCATCAGCGCCTTGAACACATCCAGGCGGTTGCGCTGGGCCAGGCCCTCCTCGTACTCGATCAGCGCCGGGTCGGCCAGCGGATGCCAGGCCCGCGCACGAAAGTCCTTGGCCAGGATCGGCCGCAACAGCTTCAACAACCAGGTCGGCAGGCCCAGCAAGCCACCGCGCCCCGCAGGCCGTTGCAACAGGCTGCCCAGCAACAACGCGCCGTCGATACGCACGTGCGGCATCTGACGCGGCAGCTCGAGCAACGTGCTCATGGCCAGGCCGCTGCCATAGGAGTGCCCCACCAACAGGTTGCGCCGCCCGGCATGGCGCTGCAGCAATGCCACCTGGTCGGCCACCAGCGCCTCCCAGGCATAGGCGCTGGTGTCATGCGGCTTGTCGCTGTCGCCGTGGCCGAGCAGGTCCCAGGCCACCAGGGTGTAACCCTGCTCGCGCAGGCTTGGCCACAGCTCGCGCCACTGATCCTTGTTGCCACCACTGCCATGCCCGAGAAACACCACGGTGTCGGGCTCATGACTGCCGGGCTGCACAGCCACACTCAGCCGTCGCCCGGGGCGCACTTCGATGAGTTGGCCGCGCACCCGCGGCAAGTCGGCGAATCGGTTCGGGTCAGCCATGGGCACCTAGGGCCTCCTTACAGGCAAATGAATCGGGACGGGCCAAGCCCAGGTGGTCGCGCAAGGTGCTCCCCTGATAGGCACGCCGGAACAGCCCTCGGCGCTGCAGCTCAGGTACCACCTTGTCGACGAAGGCCCCCAGGGCATCGGGCAGATACGCCGGCATCACATTGAAACCATCTGCGGCGCCCTCGGTAAACCATTGCTCCATCTGGTCGGCAATCTGCCGGGCGTCACCCACCAGCACCAGATGGCCACGTGCTGCGGCCATGCGCAAGTACAGTTGACGGATGCTTAGCCGCTCCTCACGGGCCACGCGGATCAACAGCTCACGGCGGCTGACGCCGGACTCGGTGCCCGGCAGATCCGGCAACGGCCCGTCGAGAGGATACGCCGAAAGATCGACACCCCCGGCAATATCGGCCAGCAACGACAAGCCGACTTCAGGCTGCATCAGTGCCTGCAACTGCTCGAACAACGCCTGGGCTTCGGCGCGCGAGTCGGCCACGATCGGCAGCACCCCCGGCATGATTTTCATCTGCTCGGCACTTCGCCCGAAGCGCGGTAGCAGCGCCTTGAGTTCGCGATAGAAACGCTGGGCACCTGCCAGTTCCGGCTGTGCGGTGAACACCACCTCGGCATGGGCTGCCGCCAGCTCGCACCCCGCCCGTGAAGCACCGGCCAGTACTTGCACGGGCGTCACCCCAGCGCTCGCCCAATGACGCTGCAACTGTTCGAGAAAACGCCGGGCCAGCTCATAGCGCCGGGCGTGTTCGAAGTGCCCGTCACGCCCGAAGTTGAACGCTTCCTGGGCATTGCTCGAAGTCACCAGGTTCCAGCCGCTGCGCTGTCCACTCAAGGCCTCGAGCGAAGTGAAGGCCTGCGCCAGGGTCTCGACCTGGTTGTAGGAGGTGGTCACCGTCGCTACCAGGCCGATGCGCTCGGTGACTGCTGCCAGCGCTGCCAGCAGGGTCAGCGGCTCGAAATGCTCGGTGCGTGCCATGCGGCTCAACGCCTCGCGATCGCCGGGCAGCATGGCCAGGGTGTCGGAGAGGAACAGGGCATCGAAGCAGCCGCGCTCGGCGGTACGTGCCAACTGCCTGTAATGGGCAAAGTCCAACCCGCCATCGGCCTGGGCATCAGGGTGACGCCAGCCCGCGACATGGTGTCCGGTGGCCATGAGGAAGGCGTTCAGGCTCATCATCCGCCGGCTCATGGGGTGGCCTCGGCCACTGGCGCCTGCACCGCGAAGTCCTGCAACAGCCTGCGCGTGTAGGGATGCGCCGGCCGTTCGAGCAAGTTGCGGGTCGCGCCCTGCTCCACCACCTGGCCAGCCTGCATCACCGCGATGCGGTCGCACAGCCGCGCCGCCACCCGCAGGTCGTGGGTGATGAAGACGATGCTCAGCTTCAGGCGCCGCTGCAGGTCTTCGAGCAGTTCGATGATCTGCACCTGGATCAGCGCATCGAGTGCCGACACACACTCATCGGCAATCAGCACCTTTGGTTCCACCGCCAGCGCCCGGGCAATGCCGATACGCTGGCGCTGACCACCGGAGAATTCATCGGGGTAGCGTGCCAGCGCGGTGGCCGGCAGCCCGACCAGGGCCAACACTTCGCGCGCCTTCTGCGCCGCCTCTGCCTGGCTGCGCCCCTGGGCCAACGGCCCGGTCATCAATTGCGTGCCGATACGCTGGCGTGGATTGAGCGAGGCGAAGGGATCCTGGAAGATCATCTGCACCTGGCCACGCAAAGGCCGTAGCTGCGCCTCGGGCAACCCTGTCACATCACGTCCGTGCCACTGCAGGCAGCCAGCATCGCTGCGCAGCAGGCGCACCAGGCAGCGGCCCAGGGTCGACTTGCCCGAACCGGACTCGCCGACGATCCCCAGGGTTTCGCCCTCGCCCAATTGCAGGTCGACACCCGCCAACGCCTGGGTCGTGCGTCGGCCCCACCAGCCGATGCGGCGGCTGAAGTGTTTTTCCAGTTGTCGTGCCTGCAACGCCAGCGCCCCTTGCCCCAACGGCGGCCGTGGATGGGCCGGCACGGCACCGGCGGCAGCGATCAGTTGTCGGGTATAACGCTGCTGCGGCGCGCTCAGCACCTGGGTACTGCTGCCTTGTTCCACCACATGGCCCTGCTGCAGCACCAGCACGCGATCGGCGATGGCCTCGACCACGGCAAAGTCGTGGGTGATGAACAGCATGGCCATGCCGTGCTCGTGCTGGATGCGGCGCAGCAGGTCGAGGATCTGCCGTTGCGTGGTCACATCCAGCGCCGAGGTCGGCTCATCGGCGATCAGCAGCTTCGGCGCGAACGCCAGGGCCATGGCAATCACCACTCGCTGGCGCTGCCCGCCAGACAACTCGAAGGGGTAGGCATGACGCAAGCGCTCGGGATCGGGCAGCCCCACATAGCCCAGCAGCTCGAAAACCCGCGCGCGACGCTGGGCAGCGTTCTTCATGCCGTGGGCCTGGAGTGTCTCGTCGATCTGTCGGCCCACGCCGAGCAGCGGGTTGAGTGCACTCATCGGCTCCTGGAAGACCATGCTGATGTCGCGCCCGCGCAGCGCGCGCATGGCCGCATCGTCCAGTTTGGCAAGGTCATCACCGCGCCAGCGCAGCGCGCCCTGCTCCACCTGCAAAGGCGTCGGCAGCAGGCGCAGCAGGGCCTTGGCCAGCATCGACTTGCCCGAGCCGGACTCGCCTACCACGCACAGGCACTCGCCTTCGCGCACCTGCAACGACAGGTCGTGAAGCGCATGGCTGCGATCGCCGCCTGCTGGCAGTGCGATACGCAGGTGCTCGATATCGAGCAGGATCGGCTGGCTCATGACGACACTCCTGTTCGGCGGGCAGGTTCGAATGCGATACGCAGGCCTTCACCGACGCGGTTGACCGCCAGCACGCTGAGCAGGATCGCCAGCCCCGGCAACAGGCTCATCCACCAGGCCTCGCGCAATACACCACGCGAGGCGTTGATCATGTAGCCCCAGCTCATCGCCTCTGGATCGCCCAGGCCGAGAAACGCCAACGCCGCCTCGGTGAGAATCGCCGTGGCCATGACGAAGCTGAGCGTCACCAGCAGCGGCGCCAGGGCATTGGGCAGGATCTGCCGGAACACGATCGCCAGCGGCGACTGCCCCAGCACCCGCGCAGCCTGGACGAACTCACGCTGGCGCAGGCTGAGGAATTCGCTGCGCACCAGACGCGCCACACCCGGCCAGGCGACCAGGGCGATGGCCAGCACGATGGTGCCCAGCGACGGCTCCAGTACCGCCACCAGGATCACCGCCAGCACCAACTGCGGAATGATCTGGAAGAACTCGGCCACGCGCATCAACAGCGCATCCAGCCAACCGCCGAAGTAACCCGCGAGTGCACCGACCAGCAAGCCGACAAGCAACGTGGCCAGGCTCGCCAGCGCCCCCACCGCCAGTGACACCCGGGCGCCATACAGCAGCCCCGTGGCCAGGTCGCGCCCCAGCAGGTCGCTGCCCAACCAGTGCTGGGCTTGCGTGAAGGGCGCGAGCATCGGCGTGGTGTTCATTTCCCAGGGAGACCCCTGGCCGATCCAGGGCGCGGCCAAGGCCAGCAGCCCCAACAGCAGCAGGAACACCGCGCCAGCCAGTGCCGCGGGTTGCCCGAGAAAACGTTGCCACACGCTTGAATCCCTCATCGTGCTGCCCCCCCTGCTGCGATCCGCGGGTCGAGCAGACGGCAGGCCAGGTCAGTGAGCAGGTTGAAGCCGACCACCAGGATCGAGATCAGCAGAAAGCCGCCCAGCAGCACGCCATAGTCGCGCTGGGACAGGGCGTCGTACATCAGGCGGCCAATGCCCGGCCAGGAATACACCACCTCGATCAGCAAGGCGCCGCTTGCCAGTTGCCCCAGTTGCAGCCCGGCGAAGGTCACCACCGGCAGCAGCGCGTTGCGCAGCACATGGGCGAAGACGATGCGCGCCGGATGCAGGCCCTTGGCGCGCGCCGTATAGACATGCTCCTGGCGCAGTGCTTCAAGGGTGGACGCGCGGGTCAGGTGCACGTAGAGGGCGAGGAACAGAAAGCTCAGCGACAGGCATGGCAGCACCAGGTGACGCAGCCGGTCCGCCAGCCAGGCGACGCCGTGCAGGTCGCGGGCAACGGTCTGCATGCCGAACGCCGGCAGCCAGTCGAGGTGGACCGAGAACAACAGGATCAGCAGCATCGCCAGCCAGAACGGCGGCGTGGCGAACAACAGCAACGCACCATTGGCGATCAGCCCGTCCAGCCAGGGTCGGCGCTGGCGGTTGAACGCTGCCAGCGCGCCCAGGCCGACCCCGAGCACCGACGAGACGAGAAACGCAGCGCCCATCAGGCTCAGGGTGGCGGGCAGGCGCTCGGCGAGCAGGTCCCACACCGGTGCCTGGTTGCGGTAGGAATAACCCAGGTCCAGATGCGCCACCTGGCCCAGGTAACGCCACAACTGCTGTGGCAGTGGCTGGTCCAGGCCCATGTCGCTGCGCAGCTTGGCAACGTACTCGACATCGTCGATCCCGGCCTCGCCGGCCATCAGCAATGCCGGGTCGCCAGGCGCCAGGCGCACCAGCAGAAAGCTCAATACCAGCACCCCAAGGATCATCAGCAGCGCACGCCCCAGGCGCCCACCGAAAGACCTCAACCCGCTCATGGCGCCGGGGCGTCCAGGTAGACGCTCTCATAGTCTTCGTTGAGGCTGGTGGCCGTCTGCAGCAGGTTCTTCACCTGGCTGTGGAACAGCGTCGGGTAGCGCATCTCGAAGATCGGCGCGACCGGCAGCTCGTCGTTGAGCAAGTGCTCGAGCTGGCTGTACAGGCGGGTGCGCTCCGCGCCCTCGGGCGTATCGGCGACCTGATTCCACAAGCGGTCGGCATCGGCATTGCGGTAGCCGCCGACGTTGGCGAAGGGCGACGTCTTGACGATGTAGTCGGAGCGGTACAGGTAGGCATTGACCAGATAGGGATCGCCGATCTGGAAAATGAAATTGTAGGTCAGGTCGAAGTCCCAATCGCTGACACGCTGGAACCAGGTGGCCGCATCGGAGGTCACCACTTGCACCTTGAAGCCCAGCGGCTGCAAGGCCTGACGGGTGTATTCGGCAAGCCGTTCCCAGGCCCCGCCCTTCTCGCCGTTGAGCAGGCGGATCCGCACGGCGCCCACATCCACCCCGGACTCGGCGATCAGCGCCTTGGCCTTGGCAAGGTCGTAGCCGTACTGCGGCAGTTGCGGGTCGTGGTAAGGCGAACTCGAAGCGAAGGCGCCCGGCGCGACCTTGCCGGCACCGAAGAAAATGTTGTCGACGATGAACGGGCGGTTCAAGGCATAGAGGATCGCCTGGCGCACCTTGGGGTTGTCCAGTGGCGCTTTGCGCGTGTTGAACTGCAGGAAGGCCAGGCCCGAATACAGCTCCCAGCCCTGCTCGGAGGCGTGTACCCCCGGTAACGCTGCGAGACGTTTGAGGTCGGCATAGTCGGCATCGCCGCTGCGCAGCACCTGCACGTCATCGCGCTCGAAAGCGGCCGCGCGCGATGAGCCATCGGGGATCACGTGGAAGACGATGGCATCCAGGTGCGGCAGGCCCTTTTTCCAGTAGTCGGGGTTTTTCACCAGCTTGATGTAGGCGCCTCGCTTCCACTCCTGGAACACGAAGGGCCCGGTGCCCACGGGCTTGAGGTTATAAGGGTTGCTGCGAAAGTCGGTGCCGGCATACAGGTGCTCGGGCACCACCGGGCGCAGGCCGCTGCCGAGCAACGAAAGGAACGGAGCGAAAGGCTTCTTCAGATGAAAGACCACCTGTTGCGGATCACTGGCGTCGATGCTGTCGACGTACTCGGCGAACACGCTGCCGACGCGCTTGTCGACTTCCGGGTAGAAGGTGCCAAAGCTGAACTTCACATCGGCCGCCGTGAAGGGTTGGCCATCATGCCAGTGCACATCGGGTTGCAGCGTGAAGCGGTAGGTCAGGCCATCCGGCGTAACGCTCCAGCTACGCGCCAATACCGGTTGGGGCTTGAGCGTGGTGTCGAAGGTCAACAACCCTTGCAGGATCTTGCCGCTGACGTACTGGGTGGAAACGTGGGTGACCACCCCGTGCATCAGCGACGGCGGCTCAGGTTGGGCGATCAGGTTCAGCACGCCACCGTCGCGCGGCGCGGCATGGACGCTGGCGGCAAGAAGCGCGGCACCGGCCAGCAGGCCCAGGCGTTTCAGGGCAAGACGCAGCGGCCCGGGGTGAGGCGAACGGCGGTGGGCTTGATGGGGCATGCGGACTCCTTGGCGATAATTGCACGGGGCACAGGCCCCTCTGCCAGGCATTTTTGCAAGGGGTGTGCCACTGCGCGCAACGCCTGCGCACAGGCGCCGCAGGGGCTCGTGACGCAACTTCACTGATGAAAAATCCACAGCGCGCGGCGTGAGTGTGGAAAAAGCAACAGTGTGCCCGGCGATGCATCGCTTTCCACGGCTGCGTCCAGCCGCGCCGCACCGCGCATGATGTGCGCGCAAGCCAACTGGCACAGCCCTTGCCCTGCTTGTCAGATCGACAATCCAACGGACACTCGCCCCATGTCACAGGACTACCTCGGCAACCCTCTCGATACCGAACACCCCCAGGCCCGCAAGGCGCTGGACGATTTCATCGGTGGCTTTCTCGGCTACCACCCGCGCGCCGAAGCCATCCTCGCCAGCGCCGAGCGCCACCCCGAATCAGCGCTGAGCAATGCCCTGGCCGGCATCCTGCTGATGTTCAGCGAATCGCCCGAAAGCCCGGCCCTGGCCGAGCGCTATCGGCAGGTCGCCGCTCGGGTGAACGCACCGCATCCGCGGGCGGCGTTGTACCTGGCGCTGCTGCAGGCCTGGATGGACGAGGACCTGGACCAGGTGCTGCAGCTCAGCGAAACCCTGCTCGAGCACTACCCACGCGACCTGTTCGCAGCCAAGCTCAACCAGTATGTGCAGTTCAATCGCGGTAACTGGCCGGCCTTGCTGCGCATCGCGCTCAAGGCGGTCGATGGCTGCGGGGATGTCGCCCAGAGCCACGGCATGCTGGCCTTCGCCTACGAGCAGTGTCATTTGCTCGAGGAAGCCGAGGCCAGCGCACGCCAGGCCCTGGCACTGCAGCACGACGAACCCTGGGCGCAGCATGCGCTGGCCCATGTGATGCTGACCCAGGGGCGAATCGAGGAAGGTATCGCCTTTCTTGAGCGCGCCAGCCCACATTGGCAAGGGCTCAATTCGTTCATGTACACCCACAACTGGTGGCACCTGGCGCTGTTCTACCTCGGGCGTGGCGACCAGGCGCGGGTGCTGGAGATCTATGACCGGCATGTGTGGGGTGTGCTGCCCGCCTACTCGCAGGACCAGGTCGGCGCCGTGTCGTTGCTGGCCCGGCTGGAACTGGCGGGCGTCGACGTGGGCGAGCGCTGGCAAGCGTTGGCGCCCTACCTGCAACAGCGCCACGACGACACGGTGCAGCCGTTTCTGAGTGTGCAATACCTGTATGGGCTGGCGCGCGCCGACAAGCCCGAGGCACAAAGGCTGCTGCAGGCACTGCGCGAACGCGCACGCGAGGCACCGCCGTTCAGCCGGGCGGTCTGGGCCGAGGTGACAGTGCCGCTGGCCGAGGGTTTGCTGGCCCATGCCCGTGGCGAACATACGCTGGCGTTGGCGCGGCTTGGCGTGGCCCTGCCACGGCTGAACGAGATTGGTGGGAGCCATGCCCAGCGGGATCTGTTTGCCCAGATCGAGCTGGACGCGCGGCTGGGGGCGCAGGATTGGGCCGGGGCGCAGCAGGTGCTGGAACTGCGACGGCGCTACGACGGGCTGGACGTACCGACCAATCGAGCGCTGGCGCGGGTGTATCGAGCCTTGGGGCTGCCAGGGCTGGCGCAGGCTGCGGTGGCGCGCGTCGAGGAGGTGCTCGGGCGCTAGCCGGGCGACGGCAAGCATGCTCCGCGAACACCGGCAACGCCGGTGTCTGCCTCTACCGCGCGCGCCGCGCCTCGTACACCCCCCGGGCGATTGCGCGGGCCACGCAACTGGCCGCCGCCGCGCCGATGCGGCCGACATCCACCTGCCGCCGCGCCCCACTGCTCAATTCGACCTCGCCGCTGGCCAGGGCGAACACGGTGTCGCCATCGAATGGCAGGTGCGCCGGACGCACCGCCATGGCAATGCCATCCTGCCCCATGATCGCCACACGCTTGCACTCGGCAGTGCTCATCCGTGCAGTGCTGGCGATCACCACCAGCGTGGTATTCGCCCCAGCCTGAAGACGCCCCATCGAGTCCAGCCGTGACAGTTCGGGCATCGGGTCGCTGCAATCCTGATCAGCGCGAGGGCGAACACCACCGGCCTCGCCATCGATTTCCCACGGCCAGGCCCAGAAGGTTTCGCCATCGGGCATGTACACCGAACCGATAGGGTTGGCCACCACCAGCGCCGCGACCATCACGCCATCGCCCAGGTCCAGCGATGCCGAACCCAGGCCACCCTGGAGCACACCTGCCATCGCTCCACGCCCGGCGCCCGCCGCGCCAAGGGCGAAATCGGCGGTGCAGTTGCCCAACGCCTCGATCCCCAGCCGCCGGTAAGGCGGCTCCATCCCCCAGCGCTTGTCGCCGCCATTGGCCAGGTCATGCAGCACGGCGGCTGGCACGATGGGAATGGCCGGTGCGCCGGCCTTCAGATGCAAGCCCACACCCTGCGCAGACAAAGCAGCAGCCACCCCGTCCGCCGCGCCCAGCCCGAACACCGAGCCGCCGGCAAACACCAGGGCATGCAACTGCCCCACCATGTTTTCCGGTTCCAGCGCCGCGGTTTCACGCCCACCCGGGCCGCCACCCCGAATATCGACGCTCGCCGTCCATGGGCGTTCGGTACGGATCACCGTGACGCCAGTGGCGACACGCTCATCGAGGGCGTGGCCGACCAGCAGGCCAGGGATGTCGGTGAGCAAGTTGCGCGGTCCGGGGCGTGGCATCGAATGAATTCCTTGAAAGAGGGTTCGTGCCCCGGAGCAAGTGGTGTGCCAATGCCGGCGGTGCTGCCTGGCATCCCATGGCCAGGACGACGTCACTGCGCAAAAACCAACACCTTGGCCAGACACTGCTACAAAAACACCAGTCCACGCCTCGCCCTGATCCCAAACCCTTGTCCAGAAAGGCCTTTTCAGCCTGGCACAGCCCTTGCTCCAGGCTCCGCCACCAGAGCTTGAGCCCGGAGCCACGCGCATTCGGCAACAAGCCGCCTCTGATCTTTTCGCGACGCAGAGCCGTCGCCTTACTCGACAAGGTTGGCCACCCAGCAGGGCGCGAACCGGGGAACACACTGGAGCCTTCGTACATGACTTCTTCACGCCTTACCGGTTTGCGCCGGCCGCGCAAGACCTTCGCCCACAGCCTGCTGTTCCTCGCCCTGTGCGAGGCCGCTGGCGCTGGCAGCCCGTTGCTGGCCGCCGAGAGCAAGAGCGACAACCCGCTGGACACCGTGGTGGTGGTCGGCAACCGCGGCCAGGCGCGCACCCTGGCCGAAAGCCCGGCACCGGTGGATGTCATCTCGTCCAAGCAACTGCTGGCCACCGGGCAGCCTGACCTGACCCGCGCCCTGAGCCGCGTGCTGCCCTCGCTCAACCAGCCTGCATCGTCCGGCTTCGGCTCCACCTCGGTGGTGCGCCCCATCAGCCTGCGTGGCCTGAACGGCGACCAGGTGCTGGTGCTGGTCAACGGCAAGCGTCGCCACAACAGCGCCTTGCTCAATAACGGGACCTACCTCAACTCTGGCTCGCAGCCGGTCGATCTCGACATGATCCCCACCGCCCTGGTCGACCACGTCGAAATCCTGCGCGACGGTGCCTCGGCGCAATACGGGTCGGACGCTATCGGTGGCGTGGTCAACATCGTGCTCAAGCAGACCGACCACGGCGGCAGCCTGAGCACCAGCTATGGTCAGAACTACGAGAACGGTGACGGCGAAACCGTACGCCAGACCGGCAACGTCGGCCTGGCCCTGCCCAACGACGGCTTCATCAACCTGGGCGTGGACATCAAGCACCAGAAGATATCCGACCGATCCGACAATGCGCCTTACACCGACAGCGCCGGCAACACCAGCCTGCAGCACACTTACTACGGCACGGGGTTGCCCGAAGCGCGCAACTTCAGCCTGGGCTACAACGCCGAACTCCCCGTGAGCGATGCGCTGACGCTGTACTCGTTCTCCACCTACACCCGACGCAACTCGGAAAAGCCCCTGGCCTTCCACCAGCCATCGACCTTCGATGGTATCGCCACGCCCTTCCCCGAAGGCATCGAAGACACCCTGCGCTTCATCGAAAACGACTTCCAGGTGGCCTTCGGCGGCAAGGGCAACGTCGCCGGCTGGGACTACGACCTGTCGAGCACCTACGGCCAGGACCACGCCGAAGCGACCCTGCGCCATACCTACAACCTTAGCTACGGCCTCGACTCGCCCACCTCGGTGGACACTGGCGTGAAGACCTTCAGCCAGTGGACCAACAACCTCGACCTGACCCGCGCCTTCGACCTCGGCCTGGCCAAGCCGACGCAGATTTCCTGGGGGCTTGAACAGCGCTACGAGAACTACAAGATCGGCAAGGGCGACTACGCCTCCTATGCCAGCGGCCCGTTCACCACCGGCGCCAGCGGCAACCCGATCGCACCGGGCACCATCTCCGGTGCCGGCACCACACCCGCCGACGCCGCCGAAAAAGGCCGCACCAGCCTGGCCGGCTACGGCGAGATCGGCCAGGACCTGACCGACAAATGGCACGTCGATCTGGCGGGGCGCTACGAGCACTACAACGACGGTTCAGGCACCACCACCAACGGCAAGTTCGCCACCCGCTACCAGCTGACGCCGATTCTCGCTGTGCGCGGCAGTTTCAGCACCGGTTTCCGCGCGCCGTCGCTGGCCCAGCAGATCTACAGCTCGACTTCGCAGAGCAACGTCAACGGCAACCTGTTCGACTACCGCAACGTAGCGGTCGATTCGGCCGTGGCCAAGGCACTGGGGGCCAGCACCCTCAAGCCCGAGAAATCCACCAACTTCGGCCTGGGCCTGACCCTGCAGCCGACCGATGCCACCAGCATCACCCTCGATGCCTACCAGATCAAGATCAAGGACCGCATCGCCCAGACCGGCTACCTTGGCGGCACCCCGCAGATCACTGCGATACTCGCCGCGGCCGGGCTGCCCACCAACCAGTCGGTGACCTACTTCACCAATGCCCTGGACACCACTACCCGCGGCATCGACCTGGTCGGCGACTACCGTCAGGCGCTGGGCGCCTACGGCAGTGTGCGCTACACCCTGGGCTTCAACTGGAACACCACCGAGATCGACGATATCCACGCCTCGCCGGTGGCCCAGCAGGCCCTCGGGCCTACCGGTGGCTATGACCGTCAGCGTCAGGGCAACCTCAAGCACGGCCTGCCCGAATCCAAGCTGCTGCTGGGCGCCACCTGGACCATCGACAAGTTCGAGATCGGCTTGAACCTGACCCGCTACGGCGAGTACACCCAGTACGGGACTACCGAAGCCTTCGACCGCACCTTCTCGCCGACCTGGATCACCGACCTGAACCTGGACTATCACCTCACCTCCAGCCTGACCCTGACCGCAGGCGCCAACAACCTGTTCAACGTCTACCCGGAACGTACCCACCTGCCCAGCAGCTCCGGCGCCTTCCCCTATGGCAACTTCTCGCCTTATGGCACCACTGGCGGCTACTGGTACACCGGCCTGACCTACAACTTCTGACCCACCGCCCTGTCGCCCCGCAGGCGGCAGGGCCCTGCCGAACGCTTGCACGGAGGCTGTCATGACCCGTCGCACCGACCAGCTCAAGCTGGGCGCATTTCTCGCCAACAGCGGTCACCATGTGGCCGCCTGGCGCCACCCCCTGGCCCAGGCCGACGCCAGCCAGGACTTCGAACATTTCAAGGCCATCGCCCGCAGCGCCGAACGGGGCAAGTTCGATGCACTGTTCATTGCCGATGTGGTGGCGCTCTGGGGCCATCACCTCGATGCCTTGAGCCGCACCGCGCGCGCCGAGCACTTCGAGCCGCTGACGTTGATGTCGGCACTGGCGGCGGTCACCGAGCGCATCGGCCTGATCGCCACCGCCACCACCAGCTACAACGAGCCGTACCATATCGCCCGCAAGTTCGCCTCCCTCGATCACCTGTCCAAGGGGCGCGCAGCCTGGAACCTGGTGACTTCGGTGGTTGCCGACGAAGCCTGGAACTTCGGCCGCGAGCAGCACATCGACCACACTGACCGCTACCAGCGCGCCGAAGAGTTCCATGACGTGGTCAAGGGCCTGTGGGACAGTTGGGACGACGATGCCTTCGTCCGCGACAAGGCCAGCGGCCGCTACTTCGACCCGGACAAGCTGCACACCCTGAACCACAAGGGCGCACACTTCTCGGTGCGTGGCCCACTGAACGTGGCTCGCCCACCCCAGGGGCACCCGGTGCTGGTGCAGGCCGGCGCCTCGGAAGCCGGCAAGGCCCTGGCGGCGCGGGTGGCCGAAGTGATCTTCGCCGCACACCACGAGTTGCCCGCCGCCCAGGCCTTCTACCAGGACATCAAGCAGCGTGCTGCAGCCCTGGGCCGCGATCCCGAGCACATCAAGATCCTGCCTGGCGTCACCCCTTTCATCGCCGATACCCGCGAACAGGCCCAGCAGTTGTTCGAACAGTTCCAGGCCCTGATCGACCCGGTGCTGGGCCTGCGCCTGCTGGCCGACACCCTGGGTGAAGACATCGACCTCTCCGGCCACGACCTCGACGGCCCGTTGCCCGACACCCCGCCCGGCCAGCGCGGCAGCCGCCGAGACCAGGTGCTGCAACTGGCCCGGCGCGACAATCTCAGCATCCGCCAGCTGTACCTGCGCCTGGCTGGTGGCAACCCGGTGATCGGCACGCCGAGCGATATCGCCGACAGCTTCGAGCAGTGGTTCCAGGCCCGCGCCTGCGACGGTTTCAATGTGTTCTTCCCCTACTTTCCCGGCGCCATCGACACCTTCGTCGACCAGGTGATCCCGGTGCTGCAGCAACGTGGACTGTTCCGCCTCGACTATGCCGGCAGCACCCTGCGCGAACACCTGGGCCTGCCGCGCCCGGCCAACCGCTTCAGCACGCGGGCCCCGGCATGAAGGCCCTGGCCGGCCTGGTGCTGGCGGCGGGCGTGATCAGTGCATCGCCTGCCCTGGCCCTGAATATCCTGCTGAGCAACGACGACGGCTATCAGCATCCGAACATCCGCGCGCTGTACAGCACCCTCAAGGCCGCCGGACACACCGTGCGCATCGCCGCTCCCAAGAGCGAGCAAAGTGCGCGCGGCGGTGCCTTCTACTACGGACGCGAAGTCAGCATCGGGCGCGACGACGACCCCGCCTACCCCGACAGCTACTTTCTCTCCACCCACGAGCAAGGCCCCTGCACCAGCCCGATCTGTGCCGGCCAGAGCGTCAGCATCGAGATCAGCGCAACACCGGTGATGGCCGTGCTCATGGGCCTGAAGAAGGTCATGCCCGACCCGGACCTGGTGATCGTCGGCCCCAACCCCGGCAACAATGTCGGCGCGATCAACCTCGCCTCGGGCACCTTCAACGCCGCCAGTGCGGCGCTGCAGACCGGCGTGCCGACCCTGGCGGTAAGTACCGACCTCGAGGATCACGACCCTCAGCGCACCGCACGCTTCGTACTGCGCCTGGTGCAGGCGCTGGAGCAACAGCGCCCGGCCGACGGCAAGCTGCTGCCCGCTGGCATCGGCCTCAACATCAATCTACCCGCCGGCAGCGAGGTCAAGGGCATTCGCCTGACTCGCATCGGCCGCTACGTGGGTTTCGACACGCGATACACCGACGACCTGGGCAGTTTCGGCGCAGCGCTTTCCGGCAAACCCGGCATCGGCTTTTCCAGCAGTGCACCCGCCAGCGACACCGAGCAGGACGACGAAGCCGTGTGGCTGGCCAAAGGTTACCTGACCATCAGCCCCTTCAGCGGCCTGCTGCAGTCACCTGCCGCCACACCCGCCCTGCAACGGCTCAGCGCCCTGCCCGCCCCCGAACGAGGACAGACACCATGAGCGGTGGTTTTTCACTGGGTTTTCTCACCCGCGTCTACCAGCCGCGGTTCGACGCCAAGGTCTACCGCGACACCCTGGAGCTGTTTCGCGTTGCCGAGGAGCTCGGCTTCGACAGTGGCTGGGTGGCCCAGCACCATTTCGCCAGCGAACAGGGGCGCCTGCCCTCGCCGCTGGTGCTGCTGTCGGCCATCGCCCAGCGCACCCGGAGAATCCGGCTGGGCACGGCGATCATCGTCTTGCCCCAGGAGCCGCCGCTGCGCCTGGCCGAAGATGCCGCCGTACTCGACCTGCTGGCCGACGGGCGCGTGGAATTGGGCCTGGGTGCCGGCTTTGACCCAGACACGTTCAGCGCCTTCGAACTGAACCCCGAGCAGCGCCACGGCCGCTACGAAGACCACCTGCAACGCTTGCACGATGCCCTCGGCAACGCCGCGCTCAACGACCAAGGGCTGCAACTGCGCCCTGCGGCTCGCGGGCTTGGCCAACGCCTGTGGGAGGCCACCTCACGGGTGGAGCAGGTGGCCGCACGTGGCAACGGCCTGATCATGGCGCCCAACCCGCACCTGCCGGTCGAGGCCGGCGTGGAACTGGTGCAGCGCTATCGTCAGGGCTGGCGCAGCGATCACCTCACGGCCCCGCGCGTGGTGCGGGTGCAAGCGGTATTCCCCGAGGGTGGCGACGACACCGCGCTGCGCCAGGACATCCAGGCCTATGTGCGCCGCCAGCAAACCATCGGTGTGCTCGACGCCTCCCTGGGCGGCGATCTGGGTGCAGTGCTCGAACGCCTCGGCGTGCTGCATGGCAGCTCGACGCAGATCGTCGAGGGGCTGCGCCGTGGCCCACAGCTGGGTGTGCACGACCAACTGGTGGTGCAGGTGCAAACCACCAGTACACCGCTGCGCGAAGCGATCAGGGCCCTGGAAATCCTGCGCCAGCACATCGCACCGGCGCTCGGGTGGCGCCCTGGCGTCGCCATTAACCGACCTCTCGAGGAGCCCGTGCAAGCATGACCTTATCCCCGCAAAAACCCTTCAAGCTGGGCTTTCTCAGCCACGCCTTCGGCGAGGACCCACGGCAGGCCTATCGTGACCTGCTGGAGCAATTCGAAGTGGCCGAGGCCCTGGGCTTCGACGGCGGCTGGATCGCCCAGCACCACCTGAGCAGCGGCTTCGGGCAACTGCCTTCACCCCTGGTGTTGCTGGCCGCGGTAGCCGAGCGCACGCGACAGATCGAGCTGGGCACCGGCGTCATCGTGCTGCCCTTCGAAGACCCGATCCGCCTGGCCGAAGACGCCAGCGTGCTGGACAGCCTCAGCGGCCAGCGGGTGCAACTGGGGCTGGGCAGCGGCGGCGCCAACCTCGACAACTTCACCGCCTTCGGGCTGGATCCAGCACAACGCCAGGCGCACTTCGAAGCCCAGCAACAGCAGTTGCAGCAACTGCTCGAAGGCGCGCCCCTGCACGCCGACCTAAGCCTGCAACCGCCCGCCTGCGGCTTGCGCCAGCGCCTCTGGCACTCCCACGGCAGTGTCGCGGGTGCCGCGTATGCCGCCCGGCAAGGCAACGGCCTGCTGCTCGGCACCGCCACCCACGACCCGCTGACCGTGCAGAAGCCCCTGGCCGACGCCTACCTGCATGCCTGGCGCGATACAACCCGAGCGCCACGTATCGGCGTGGTCCGTGCAGTGTTTCCCGCACACGACCGGGGCAGTGCCCAGGCGGAACTGGCCATCGACATCGAACGGCATGTACCGCGCCTGCGCCGTGAAGGGTTGATCGACGAGGCGCTGGACCTGGACGCGCACCTGCGCCTGATGAACGTGCACCACGGCGCCCCCGACGACATCGTCCACAGCCTGCGCCAGGACCCGGCGCTGCTGAGCTACGTCGACTACCTGATCGTGGTCACCCAGGCCGAAAGCTCGACCCAGGCCCAGGTGCTCGAACGCCTGCGCATCATCGCCGAAGACATCGCACCCGCGCTCGGCTGGCGAGCGAAGCACGGGCTGGCTACTCAGCCGCAGGCGACGGTGGGATGATGGTGACCTCTTTCTGCCGCCCGACGGAGCGTGGTCATGGCCCTTGAATTCAGCTGGCAACTGCCGCTCTGCGGCCCGGCTGCGGCGCCCGGCGGCGTGACAGGCCCCGGGCACTGGATTCAACTGGCCCAGGCGGTCGAATATGCCGGGCTCGATGGCCTGTGGATTCCCGGTGGCGCGCAGTGCCTCGACAGCCTGGGCATAGCCGCAGCGCTGTGTGCACACACCCGCCATGTGCGCTTGACCGTCAGCATACCGCCGCAAGTGATGCTGCCAGCAGCGCTGGCCAGTACAGTGCAGAGCCTGCAGTCGATCAGCGCCAACCGCGTGCGCCTGCACCTGCCAGACAGCGAACAGAACAGCCTGCGCCAGGCGTTCGGCGACTGGCTCAACCGCGACCAGCGCAACGAGCGTATTGGCGAATACCTGGAAATCCTCGGGCGCCTGCTGCGCGGCAGCGACCCGGGCTTCACCTACAACGGTCGCTATTTTCAGCTGGAGAACGCAGGCTTTGCCTGGCGCGACCTGCCCGCACCGCCCATCGTCCTCGACGACAGCCAAAGCCCTGCGCTGATCGCCAGCCACGCCCAGGCCTGCCTGCTGCGCCCGGCGCCACCCGCCTGGCTGCGCCAGGCCATTGCCCGACAGCGCGACGCCAGCCCCGAACCGGCGTTGGCACCGACGTTCGCCTGCACCCTCGGCCTGATACTCGCCGACACCGAAGCGCAAGCCTGGGAAGCCGCCGCCCGCCAACTGCCTGCACCACCCGCCGACGGCGCTGACAGCGTGACGCGGTTGCAACGCGATGGCCACCCGCTACGCCGCTTCGAGGTGCACCCCAACCTGCTGCAGCAGGCCCCCGATCAACCGCTGTACCTGGTGGGCACCGCGCAGCAACTCGCCACCCGCCTGCAAGAGCTGCACGGCGTAGGGATCGAGCATATCGTCATCCAGGGCCAGCCGACGGTCAGCGAGGTGCTGCGCTTCGGCGAGCAAGTCCTGCCCCTGCTGACCCGCAAGGAGAGCGTCTGAGATGTACAAGCCCGCGCACAGGCCGATCGAGATCGACTGGTTCCTGCCCACCAATGGCGACGGCCGTCACCTGACCAGCAGCGGCCTGCCCAAGGTCGGCCTGTTCCAGCAGGGTGAACGCGCGCCGACCCTCGACTATTTGCGCCAGGTGGTACGCGCCGCCGAGCTCGGCAACTTCGACGGCATCATGGTGCCCACCGCCAGCGGTTTCGAAGACCCCTGGCTGATCACGGCCGTGCTGGCCCAGGAGGTACAGCGCCTGCGCTTCCTGCTGACGGTGCGTCCGGGGCTCGAACTGCCCGCCTACAGCGCCCACCGCGCCGCGACCCTGCAGTTGCTCAGCAACGGGCGCCTGGACCTGCATGTGGTCAGCGGATCGAGCCGCTTCGAGCAACGCTCGCTGGGGGATTTTCTCGAGCATGACGAGCGCTATGCACGCACTGCCGAGTTCCTCCAGGTGTTCCAGGCCGTCTGGAGCGGACACGGTCAACCCCATCACGGACGCTACTACCGCAGCGGGGGCGGCAGCCCGATCGCACCTCAGGCAGCAGCACCGGCGATCTATTTCGGCGGCGCATCCAACGCCGCCGAACAGGTGGGCGCAGCCCATGCGCAGACCTACCTGATGTGGTGCGAACCGCCGCAGATGATCGCCGAACGCATCCTGCGCATGCGCGAGCTGGCCGCAACTCGCGGACGCACCTTGCGCTTCGGCTTGCGTTTGCACGTGTTCGCCGCGCCCACCGATGAGCAAGCCTGGGCGCATGTGGAGCGGTTGCTGGAGGAGATCCCCAAGGAAGCCATCGAGCAGGCGCAACTGCAGATGGCCGCCTACGAGTCGGTCGGCCAGTCGCGCCAGACCGGGCTGGTCAAGGGACGTGGACGACGGGCGCGTGAGCTGGAGGTTTCACCCAACCTCTGGGCCGGGGTCGGGCTGGTGCGGGGGGGCGCCGGCACTGCGCTGGTGGGCAGCTACCAGCAGGTCGCCGACCGGATCGAAGCCTACAGCCAACTGGGCGTGGAGTGTTTCGTGCTGTCGGGCTTCCCGCATCTGGAAGAGGCGATTCACCTGGGGGCCGAGCTGGTGCCGTTGTTGCGGCGGATCAGCCCGGCGTGCGGCCCTTGAGCATGCCGTGATTGACCAGCAAGGTGCGCATGGCATTGCGGGTGATGCCCAGCAACGCCGCCGTGCGCAGCTGGTTGAAGCCGCAATAGGCAAACGCTTCGCGCACGATCAGGTCTTCGATGTCGTGCAGCAACGCCTCTCCAGGGACCTCGAACAAGCGCAGCAACTGTTCGCGCATCACCTCCTGGGGCAGCGTGTGCACGTTGCCCGCACTGGTCCTGGCCACACTCAGCCCAGCGGAAAACTTCAGGTGCTCCGGGCGGATCGGCTTGTCGCCGGCCACCAGCAATGCCAGGTGCACAACGTTTTCCAGCTCACGGATATTGCCCGGCCAGGGGTAGTCAAGCAGTGCCTGGGTCGCCGACTCGGAGAGCATCGGTTCACTGATGTTCAAGCGCGCGCTGTAGATCCGCCGAAAGTGTTCCACCAACGGCAGGATGTCGAGGGGCCTTTCGCGCAGTGGCAACACGGCGACCTGGGCGACGTTGATGCGATAGAAGAGGTCCAGGCGAAAGTTGCCCGCCTCCACCGCCTGCTCCAGGTCGACGTTGGTGGCGGTTACCAGGCGGATGTCGATCTTCACGGGCTTGCGCGAGCCGACCCGCACCACCTCCTGCTCCTGCAGCACACGCAACAGCTTGACCTGCAGCGCGAGCGGCAGATCGCCAATCTCGTCGAGAAACAAGGTGCCGCCGTCAGCCTCCTCGAACCAGCCGGGACGACGGCCCGCTGCGCCGGAAAAGGCCCCGGCCTCATGGCCGAAGAACTCGCTTTCGGCGAGAGTTTCGCTGATCGCCCCGCAATTGACCGCCACGAAGGCGCCACGACGGCCGCTGGCCGCATGCAGGTAACGGGCGACCAGCTCCTTGCCGGTGCCGGTCTCACCGTTGATCAGCACGGGCACTTCACTGGGCCCGACCCTTTGCAGAAACTCCAGCAGTTGGCGCGAACGCGGATCGGCGAAGACCAGGGCCTTGGCCCGAATCGACAGGGGATCCTTTTCACCTTGGGGGAAGGTCAGGATCGGGCTCGAATGTCCCTGGGGGCCGCTCATGGCAAGGAGTTCCAGCGTAGGTGGCGATCGGAAAGTGACACTACTTTAGCGAGCCCTGGTTATAACCAGAAATATTTAAAAAGCATTACCTCAAAACTTTTGTTTCTGAGCAGTGGGCGGGATGAAAGAGGTGCTGGCGAGCGGGAAGATCGGGTGCGGTGAATGGGAAGCGAATTGAGCCCGGACCGAAAAAAGACGCCGAAGCGTTTTACATCCGCGCACCTTTCAGGCTCTACAAAGGCCGTTGGTTTATGCACGGAATGTGCTACCCGAAAAAATGAAAAAATGGAAGTAAACGCTATGTTTATTTAGTCGTATATATTTCCCACTCTATAGTTGAAAAATTTACTCGGAATTCGGGCAGCGCCTCCACCCGCCGCCCTGCAGTAGCGTCAATCAGGAGCGACACCACAAGGAGGTTCGATGCTCAACCGAACAGCGGAGGACTGGCAACGTCTGGGCCACCTCTCGACGCTACTCGAAGCGTTGCCCGCGCTGGTGCGCGAGCTAGGGTTTCACTACTACCGTTTCAGCTTTGCAAGCTGCACGCATGCGGTCAGCGCAGGCAATCTGGTAACGGGCTCGGAAGCGATTATTCAGGCCGCGCTGGATTTGCGAGCCCATCACCTGCAGCGCTCAAACATCCCGTTGATCTGGGAGCCCAAGGCGTTCGCTACAGCGCCCTCGCTCTGGGCCCAGGCCCAGCGCCTCGGTCTTCGCCACGGGTGGCTACAGCCTCTGCATGAAGGCGTTGCCCACAGCTGCCTGGCGCTGTTGCGGCCTCACGTCAGCGTGTCTGCTACAGAGCATTATCAGAACGCAGCATCAGCGCTCTGGCTGGGTGAATTCCTCCACCGCACGGCAGCGCAAAGTGATGCAGCGCTCAAGTCCAATCGCGGGTGCGTTTGAACATCCCGCATACACGCGAGATGAGCGCGACCGCGCAAGCCCGAATTTCATGGACTAATTTCTGGACTCAATAAGTCCGGATGCTCATGGATGGGAGTGGCTTTGACTGAAACGAAAAAAGACGCCGAAGCGTCTATTTTCAAGTATCTACAGACTTCCATGGAACTCTGTAGATCGATATTTGGAGCGGGAAACGAGACTCGAACTCGCGACCCCGACCTTGGCAAGGTCGTGCTCTACCAACTGAGCTATTCCCGCTAAATGGCGTCCCCTAGGGGACTCGAACCCCTGTTACCGCCGTGAAAGGGCGGTGTCCTAGGCCACTAGACGAAGGGGACATACCCAACGCTTTTCAGCGCACCAGCTATAAAGCCTTGCGGCTTGCACTGGATTTATTTCCCAGCCCTGCCTCAGGCAGCACCGTGAAAATTGGAGCGGGAAACGAGACTCGAACTCGCGACCCCGACCTTGGCAAGGTCGTGCTCTACCAACTGAGCTATTCCCGCGTCGTGATGGGTGCCATTCTAGCGAACTGCCAGGGAAGGTCAACCCCTTGATTCAAAAAAAGTTTTACTTCTGCTCGGAGCCTTCGCGCAGGTGCGGCCAGGCCGCCAGCAGGTAATGCACCATCGACACCAAAGTCAGGCCTGCGGCCACCAGCAACAGCCCGTAACCGAGTGCGACCCAGAAGGTCAGCACCGGCGGATTGCCCAGCAGAATGACCAGCGCCAGCATCTGCGCGGCGGTCTTCCACTTGCCCAGGTTCGACACCGCCACATGCGCCCTCGCCCCCAGCTCGGCCATCCACTCGCGCAGAGCCGATACCACGATTTCACGCCCGATGATCACCGCTGCGGGCAGCGTCAGCCAGAAGTTGGCGTGCACCTGCACCAACAGTACCAGCGCCACGGCGACCATCAGTTTGTCGGCGACAGGATCCAGAAACGCCCCGAACGGCGTGCTCTGCTGAAGACGACGGGCCAGATAGCCATCGAGCCAGTCAGTTGCGGCGGCGATGGCGAACACGCTGCTGGCGGCTACGTAACTCCAGTGATAAGGCACGTAGAACAGCAGAATGAAGATCGGGATGAGCAGGACGCGTAGAACGGTGAGCAGATTTGGAATATTCATCGGTACGACTGGCTGCGAGTTGAACCCGGCATTCTACTCGCTATGCAGGCTCGCATAAATCGACTCGGCAAGCTTTTTACTGATGCCGGGTGCCTTTGCAATCTCGTCGACACTGGCGCGGTTGAGCTCCTGCAGGCCGCCGAAATGTTTCAGCAAGTCTCGACGGCGCTTCGGTCCGACCCCTGCGACGTCTTCGAGGCTGGACGTACGGCGCGCCTTGCCGCGACGTGCGCGGTGACCAGTGATGGCAAAACGGTGCGCCTCATCACGAATCTGCTGAATCAGGTGCAGTGCCGGAGAGTCGCCCTTGAGGGTGAATTCGTGGGCTACATCGTTGAGATACAACGTCTCGAAGCCGGCCTTGCGGGTCACTCCCTTGGCCACCCCGAGCAAGGTGAGGTCACTCAGCGCCAGCTCCTGCATGACTTCACGGGCCATGTTCAGCTGTCCCTTGCCGCCGTCGACCAACAACACATCGGGCAACTTGCCCTCGCCGTCCTTGATTCGCCCGAAACGGCGAGTCAGGGCCTGGTGCATGGCAGCATAGTCGTCACCGGCGGTGACACCTTCGATGTTGAAACGGCGGTAGTCGGACTTGAGCGGGCCTTCAGGGCCGAACACCACGCACGAGGCCACCGTAGCCTCGCCGCTGGAGTGACTGATGTCGTAGCACTCCAGGCGCTGCGGAACCTCCGGCAGGTTGAGCACCTGAGCCAAGGCCTCGAAACGTGCGGCCATGTGCTGGCGATTGGCCAGACGAGCGTTGAGCGCCTGCTCGGCGTTGGTCACGGCCAGTTGCTGCCAGCGCGCCCGAGTCCCTCGGACTCGGTGACTGATGGCCAGGTCGCGACTGCGCAAGGTCTGTACTGCTTCAGTGATGGCCTGAAAGTCCTCGTGGACCACATTGACGATCAGCTCTCCTGGCAGTTCTCGCTCGGCGTTGCCCAGGTAGTACTGGGAAAGGAAGGCCGCCATCACTTCGGACACCTCCTCCTCGATGCCCACCTGCGGGAAGAAGTTCTTGCTCCCCAGCACGCGCCCGCTGCGGACGCTGATCAGGTGCACACAGGCCCCGCCCGGGTTGACGAAGGCGGCGATGACATCGACGTCACCGGAGCCGCCTTCCATGTACTGCTGGTCCTGGACGCGACGCAACAAGGCGATCTGGTCGCGCAGCTCGGCGGCCTTCTCGAAATTCAGCGCCATGGCGGCCTGCTCCATCTCGGCGTTGAGCTCATTGCCCAACTGCTGGCTACGCCCCTCGAGGAACATCACCGAATGCCGTACGTCTTCGGCATACTCCTCGGGCGTGACCAGGCCGACGCACGGTCCCTTGCAGCGCTTGATCTGGTATTGCAGGCACGGCCGGGTGCGGTTGGCGTAATAACTGTCCTCGCACTGACGCACCGAGAAGGCTTTCTGCAGCAGGCTCAGGCTTTCACGGATCGCCCCGGCGCTGGGATAAGGGCCGAAGTAGCGGCCCTTGGCTTTTTTCGCGCCACGATGTATGCCCAGGCGTGGGAAATCGCCGTCGGAAAGAAAGACGTAAGGGTAGGATTTGTCGTCCCGCAACAAAATGTTGTAGGGCGGACGCCACTCCTTGATCAGCGTCTGCTCGAGCAGCAGCGCCTCGGTCTCGTTCGCGGTAATGGTGGTTTCGACCTGAGCGATGCGCCCCACCAGGGCGGCCGTTTTCGGCGCCAGGCCAGTCTTGCGGAAGTAGCTGGCCAGACGCTTCTTGAGGTTCTTGGCCTTGCCTACGTAAAGCAGCCGGGACTCGGCATCGAACATCCGGTACACGCCTGGGCGACCGCTGCAGGTCGCCAGGAACGCGCTGGCATCAAAGAGTTGGGACATGGGGGATTACAGGCTTGCGTCAACCATACCGTGGCGAACGGCCAGCAATGTCAGTTCGACGTCGCTGGTGACCGAGAGTTTTTCGAAGATCCGATAACGGTAAGTATTGACGGTCTTGGGGGACAGACACAACTTGTCTGAGATGATCTGCACTTTCTGGCAGCCGACAATCATCAGGGCAATCTGGATTTCCCGCTCCGACAGCGCATCGAACGGTGACCCCTGGGGCTGGAACGATTTGAGCGCCAGCTGCTGGGCGATCTGCGGGCTGATGTAGCGCTGCCCCGCGAAGGCCAGACGGATAGCCTGGACCATTTCGTCGAGGCCCGCGCCCTTGGTCAGATATCCCGCGGCGCCTGCCTGCAGCAAGCGCGTGGGAAACGGGTCTTCCTCGCATACGGTGACGGCGACCACTTTGGTATCCGGGTGACTGCGTAGCAATTTGCGCGTGGCTTCCAGGCCACCGATTCCGGGCATCTTGACGTCCATGAGGACTACGTCAGGTTTCAGCTCACGGGCAAGCTTGAGGGCGGCTTCGCCCGAATCCGCCTCGCCGACCACTTGCAGCCCATCGATATCGGCCAGCATGCGCGTGATACCGGTACGCACCAGATCGTGATCATCGACCACAAGTACCCTAATCAAGCAGACACCTCGTCATGGGGGCGATTGGATCCGGCCACCTTAACAAAAAATTTCATCACGAACCTAGCGCAAAGCGTCATTGGCATATGCCTGGCGGTCTGCCCTTCGCAGGCGAGTCTTTTCGTAGCTTTCGTTATCTGCCGCCAGACGCCCGAGCAGGTGCCAGATCGCTGCCCGATCGGCTGAAGTCAGCCGTCGCAACATACCCAGCACGCGGCTCTCATCGCCACTGAGGCATTCCAATGGCGCTGGCGTGCGCAGGCCGCTGAGTACGTACGCAGCATCGACGCCCTTTGCGGCGAGCGCCGCCAGATAATCGATGCGTGGCGTGCGCTCCCCACTTTCGTACTTGCCTTGGGCGTTTGGCTCGACACCCCCGATGTCGCCGAACACTCGCTGGGTCAATCCCAACCGCTCGCGCTCTTCCCTCAAACGCAGACCGAATCCTTTCATTCGACTCCCTTCCTCTCTCGATCAGATAGCCCTGGGCGCGTCCGGCCCCCAGGCGAATAGCCACGAATCCAGTTGGCACTATGCACATTGGATCCAACCAACACAAGCTACTATTACGGCGCTTGTCTAAACCTGTACCGACATCAAGACCTCGCGCCCGTGACCATGACATTGCGCTGCATACGAACGAAACAGTCGTCCTCCCCTATTTCGACAAAGCCCGACCGTGCGTAGAGTCGCCTGGCCGGGTTACTGCGGAACACCATAAGGCGCAGTAACGGCAAACGACGTTGCGCTGCCCATCCGGCCAACTGCCCCAGCACCCAGGATCCAACGCCGTGCCCGCGGTACTCGGGCAGCAGGTGCAGTTCGCGAATGAACAAAGCCTGGCGGTCCTGACTGAGGCTGCAGAAACCCAGCACTTGCTCTTCCGCCTTCACCAGCCACTGCTCGCGCCAGCTCCAAGCTTCGTCGAATGCCTCTTCGATCCATAACAGGTCGAACTCGCGGTAGTACGGGAGCATGGCGCGCCGCGTCAGATCGCGGGCGAAGGTACGACAGCCTGCGGTAGCCGGAACAAGTTCAAGTGATATTTGAGTCATAGCATCTCTATCCGCCTGGCTCCTGGGCATAACACACCGGTGAACTGCCCGGCCCCCTTCGCTCGAGCTCTTCTTCCAGCCAGTCGGCGAGCACCCGGGCATTGTTGTGCGCAGTATCCTTGCCTGCGAACAACAGGGTCAGAGTCCCCTTGGCCGCCAGATCCAACAGCGGATACCAATGCTCAGGATGGGCCGCGAGTTCGGCACGGTAGTGCTCGGAAAAACCGGCAAAGTCCATATCCCCGGCATGAAACGCCCTGCGCAGCGCATCCGACGGTGCAACGTCGCGCAACCACTGCCCGTGCAAGGCATCCTTGCGCATATTGCGTGGCCACAAGCGATCGACCAGCACGCGCTGTCCGTCCTCAGGCGAAACCGATTGATACACGCGCTTGCAACAGATCATCGAATTTTCCGGCGCTATTTTCACCCTCAGCCTACGACTTACATTGACCAAGGTCACGCAACAGCCACTCGATCAACACCAGACAACCGCTGCGCAACCCTCGCCCGGGGCAAGAAAAGAGGCCGCGCGGGCGGCCTCGATCAAGTCAGCCCGGAATTTTCAGCCCACGCTGCACCGCAGGACGCTCCAGGAATTTCGCCAGCACTCGCTGCACTTCCTTGAACGCCTCGAAGCCCACCAGATCACGGGCGTCGTAGCGATCCACCAGATTGCGCACCCAGGGGAAAATGGCGATGTCAGCGATGCTGTACTCATCGACCATCCACTCACGGCCCTTCAGGTGACGATCGAGCACACCGAGCAGACGCTTGGATTCGTTGACGTAGCGATCACGCGGACGCTTGTCCTCGTAATCCTTGCCGGCGAAGAAATGGAAGAACCCCACCTGGCCGAACATTGGCCCGATGCCGCCCATCTGGAACATCAGCCACTGCAAGGTCTGATAGCGCTGCGCGGGGTCCTGGCTGAGCAACTGGCCAGTCTTCTCCGCCAGGTACTGGAGGATCGCCCCTGACTCGAACAGCGGCAATGCCTGCCCGCCGGGACCGTCGGGATCGAGAATCGCAGGGATCTTGTTGTTGACGCTGAGCGAGATGAACTCGGGCGTCAGCTGATCGTTGGTCTCGAAGCTGACCTTGTGTACCTCATAGGGCAGGCCGATCTCTTCGAGCATGATCGAGACCTTGACGCCATTGGGTGTGGCCAGCGAGTAGAGTTGCAGGCGCTCGGGGTGCTGCGCCGGCCACTTCTGTGTGATGGGAAAAGCGGACAGATCGGTCATGGTGGATTCCGAATGCGAAGGGATCATCACTCTAGAACCAACGTCAAGGTTTGACCATGGCCTTCCAGAGATCGAAAGTGACGCCCACACGGGTGCGCCACTTGTCGCTGGATCAATAGCGTGGCAGAACAGGCTGGGCGTCGTTGGAGATGACCACTTCGACGCGCCGGTTGAGCTGGCGCGACTGTGCATCGTTATTACCTGCCACTGGATACTCCTTGCCGTAGCCGGCAGTGACCATACGATCGCCGGCCACGCCTTGGCGACGCAGGGCATTGGCCACCGCCGCCGCGCGCTGCTCGGACAGTCGCTGGTTGAGGGCATCGCTGCCAGTCGAGTCGGTGAAGCCTTCGATCAGCACCTTGCGCTCTGGATTTTGCTGCAGGTAGTGCGCGAGTTGCTGAATGTTACGATGGCTGCCGCCACGCAGCTCGGCACGCCCGGTGTCGAACAGTACATCGCCGAAGGTGATGACCGTACCACGGTCGCTGGGTTTGGCATTGAGGCGCTGCAACGCCTTGAGCTGTGCGGTCCGCACATCCAGACGCGCCAGGGTGCGCTGAGCTTCGATGCCCTGCAGGCCAGTTTCGGCCTGACGCAGCAAGATGGTCTGCTCGGCAGTTTCGATCCTGCGGTTGGCCAGATAGGCGAGCTGAGTCACCTCGGCGCTCTTGCGGTCCTTGAGCGAAGCTTGCTCGGCTCGTCCCAGAGCGCTGAAGGCCTCACGGGTTTCCAGCGCAGCAACACGACTCGACTCAGGCTTTGCCTGGAGCACCGAATATGCCTCCCGCGCCTCGAGCAACCCAGGGTTTTCCGGGGTGGTGCCACAACCGGCCAGCATCAGAGCCACAACCGATACACCCGGCAGCAGATGGAATTTCGACATGATGGTTCTCCTCAGCGGGGGGTAGCGATGGCTTGGGGGGCGTCGAGCAATTCCTGCTTGAGCACCTCGATGCCTTGGCGCGCAGTGTCAAGCTGCGCCTGGGTCTTGCGAGCAGCAGCCTTGCGCTCGGCCAGCCGGGCATCGGCCTCTGCCTGCTCGGCGAGTATCTTCACCTGAGCGGCATCCTTCTCACCCAGTGCGCGCTCCATGGCGTTGAGTTTGTCCTGGGCGGCACGCATTTCCGCCGGCGCGTACTGCGTGGCGTCGGCAGAGACCGCCCGGTTGACCGCGCTACGAGTCAGCTCGATCTGCTCGCTGGGCATGAGCGAACTGGCGCAGCCACCCAGCGCCAGGAGCAGGCCGGCAGCAGGCAGGAAATTGATATTGAATCGGGCAGGCATTGAACAACTCCTCGTGAGTTGACGACACACGAACACAGGGCTCCCGCCGTGTTCGCGCGGTGATGGTCGAAAGGTCCAGAGGGTACGGTCGATGTTCGCGGTGCGGGCTGGTTCAGCCGCCACGAGAGGGGAGCAATCGGTGAGAAACGTAGAACATCTATGACAGTCTCTTGGAAAAGCCGTGCAAGACTATTCCGCAGATATTGAACGCCACATAGGAACTATCCGAACCAACCACGGGTAATTTTCGACAACCCGCAAGCTGCATCGGGTAGCCGATGGCTACCCGCCCCTAGGGTTCAGCTACGCTCGTGCGCCTGCCGCTTGAGCTTTTCGGTGTCGACACGCACGAACACCGAATCGGCGCGGACGGTCAGCACGTCCCCGGCCCAGACCTCACAGATGACTCGGCTCTTGCGCCCGACCTCACCTTCGACCCTGGCCTTGAGCAGCAACTCGACACCCATGGGCGTAGGTTTGAGGTAGGTCAGGCTGAGGGTGCCGGTGACACAGTCAATACGCGGCAAGCTGCCCGGCTCGCGCCCTTCGGCCCGGTAATGGTAGGCCATTGCGGTCCAGTTGGAATGGCAGTCCACCAGCATCGCCAGCAGGCCACCGTAGACCAATCCGGGCCAGCCGATGAAGCCGCTGTCAGGTGAGTGCCGGCACAGCAGGTGCACGCCGTCGCTGTCCCAGTGGCTCTGGATATGCAGGCCACTGGGGTGGGAACAACCGCAGCCATAGCAGGAGCCTTCGGGCGCCGCCAGTTGCTGGAGGGAGAGTGCTTTCTCGTTCATACGCTTCCTGTGCTTGTTGGAATGGGAAGGATGGCGGGAGGATGGTAGCGCTCCCCCCCTTCCTTGTGCACTCACCTGCAGCGGCAACACAGGATGAGCGCAAGCCTCAAACGACTTGCACCCGACCAGCCCTCTCTCGCCGCCGTGTCACGGAAATCAGCAGGATCACCGCGGTAACCCCGGCCGTCATCAGGGTTTCGTAGCGATAGGCATCGCTGAACAGCATGTACCCCAGCACCAGTACGATAGTCCCGATCACCAGCCAGGTGAGCCATGGGAACAACCACATCTTCAATGCAAGCTCCGTCCCCTCACGCTCAGCCCGCGCACGCATGCGCAGTTGCGAAACAGCAATCACCAGGTACACCAGCAGGGCGATGGCCCCCGTGGTCGACAACAGGAAACCGAACACCTTGCCCGGGAACACATAGTTGACGAAACAGCCGGCGAAACCCGCCAACGTCGAAAGGATCACTGCTACGGTCGGCACACCAGCCCCGGAAATACGCCGGGTCATGCTCGGCGCCTCACCGCGAGCGCCCAACGAATAGAGCATCCGCGAGGCCGTGTAGAGCCCGGAGTTCATGCAACTGGTCACCGCCACCAACACCACCAGATCGACCACCAGCTTGGCGCCCGGCACATTGAGCACCTCCAGGACGCGCTGGAACGAGCCCACGGCCTTGAGCTCCGGATCGTTCCAAGCTACCAGCGACACCACCAGGAAGATCGACGCCAGGTAGAAGATAGCGATGCGATACACCACAAGGTTGGTGGCACGACGGATCTTCTCCTTGGGGTTGGCGGTTTCATCGGCGGCAATGGTGACGATCTCGGCACCGAAGAACGAGAAGATAGTGATCAGCACGCCCCCCAGCACCGTGCCGAAGCCATTTGGCATGAAACCTCCGTTGGCCCACAGCTGGCTGACGCCGGAGACCTTGGCCAACGGCCAGACGCCGAACAGTGCCAGGCTGCAGATGATAATGAAGGCGAGAATGGCGACCACCTTGATCAACGCGAACCAGTACTCGAAGGCGCCGAAGTTCTTCACGCTGACCAGGTTGGTCCCCGACAGCAGTACCATGATCAGGAAGGCGAATAGCCAGGACGGCACATCGGGAAAATAGGCATGGAGGATATCGGCGCCAGCGATCGCCTCGACCGGGATGATCAATACCCAGAACCACCAGTACAGCCAGCCGATGGTGAAACCGGCCCAAGGTCCGATGGCCTCGGTGGCGTAGGTGGAAAACGAACCGCTGTTGGGGTTGGCGATGGCCATTTCGCCAAGCATGCGCATCACCAGCAGCACCAGCAGGCCGGTCATGGCATAGGAAATGAGGATCGCCGGGCCTGCCGTGGCGATGGCGTTGGAGGAGCCGATGAACAGGCCGGCACCAATGATGCCTGCGATGGAAATCATGGACACCTGGCGCGAAGTCAGGCCGTGCTGCAGCGAACGCTGTTTCTTTTGTTGTGACGATGCCATGGGGAACCCTCTGATGGGTCGGCCGCCGCAAAAGGCGGCGATGAGTCTGAGCAGATTTTGTTGTAGGTCTGTGCTGTTGTTTCTTGTTGTTGTGCAGTTTTCGCTGTCACTGCGCACAGGACAGGAAGTTGGAGTAAGGGGTGTTTTTTCTCTTGCCTCTCCATCGGGTTGTAATCGTTGATCCAGGTCAGTATTAATCTATAGGCGTGGCTCAACAAACGACCTTTTAGAAACACATGATTCCGTTTTGGAATGCATTTCTTATTTTTCCTGCCTGGTAACGCCTGTCATGTCCAAACGCCTGATGCCCTCCACCACCGCCCTGCAATGCTTCGAGGCAGCCGCCCGCCACCTGAGCTTTACCCGTGCGGCGCAGGAGTTGCACCTCACCCAGAGCGCGGTGAGCAAACAGGTCGCACAGCTCGAGGACATGTTGTCCCACCCGCTGTTCCAGCGTATTCGCCGACGCCTGCACCTGACCCCGGCAGGCGCGCTGTACCTCACCGAAGTGAACAAGATCCTCACCCAGATCGACATCTCCAGCCGCTACATCCTCAGCTACGGCGACGAGACGGAAGTCCTGCGCATCGCCACCCAACCCACCTTCGGCGCGCGCTGGCTGGTGCCACACCTCAAAGGTTTCGGCGAACGCCATCCGCGCATCCACCTGGACGTGCGTAACGAACTGGAGCCATTCGACCTCGTGCAGGCCAAGGTCGATATCGCGTTCTTCTTTGGCCAGGGCACCTGGCCCGGCGCCACCTGCCTGGAGCTGTTCAGCGAGGAGGTGGTGCCGGTGTGCGCACCACAACTGTTGCAGGCACATGCGTTCGGCAGTGCCCAGTCGCTGACCGAGCACCGTCTGCTGCAATGCGCATCGAGGCCCGAAGCCTGGCACGAGTGGTTCCTTGGGCTGGGGCTGCACAGCCAGAACAGCTACCACGGACCACGCTTCGACACCTTCTACCTGTGCATCCGCGCAGCCATCGCAGGCTGCGGAATTGCCCTGATTCCGCGTTATCTGGTGGCCGAGGAACTGAGCGAAGGCAAGCTGGTGGTGCCGTGGAATCATCCGGTGGCGAGCAATGGCCGGCACTTCATGGCCCATGCCGAGCATGCGGCCGAGGTGCCCAAGGTGAAGGCCTTCGTGGAGTGGATCCTGGAACGGGCAGCTGAAGAGGGTTAAAAGTCGAACTTCGAGAATCCAAGGAATGATCCCAATCGAATAATTCGTTTGCCGAACACACATTCATCGCGCTTGGATAATAAGAAATTCGAACAAGGTTCCGTGCGTCCATGAGTCAGGAAAGTATCAGCCAGTCCATCGCCATCGTTCACCCGATCACACTTTCCCATGGCCGCAACGCCGAAGTATGGGATACCGACGGCAAGCGCTATATCGACTTCGTCGGCGGTATCGGCGTGCTCAACCTGGGACACTGCAACCCGGCAGTGGTCGAGGCCATTCAGCACCAGGCCGCCCGCCTAACCCACTACGCCTTCAACGCGGCTCCCCATGCGCCTTATCTTGCCCTCATGGAGCAACTGAGAGCGTTCGTTCCAGTGAACTACCCGCTCGCCGGCATGCTCACCAACAGCGGCGCCGAAGCCGCGGAGAACGCGTTGAAGGTGGCCCGTGGCGCCACCGGCAAGCGCGCGGTCATCGCCTTCGACGGCGGCTTCCATGGCCGCACCCTGGCCACCCTCAACCTCAACGGCAAGGTCGCCCCCTACAAGCAACGCGTGGGTGAGCTGCCGGGGCCGGTCTATCACCTGCCCTACCCCAGTGCCGATACCGGCGTGACCTGCGAACAGGCACTCAAGGCCATGGAGCGGCTGTTCAGCGTCGAGCTCGCGGTCGAGGATGTCGCAGCCTTCATCCTCGAACCGGTGCAAGGCGAAGGCGGCTTCCTCGCGCTCGACGCCACCTTCGCCCAAGCCCTGCGCCGCTTCTGCGACCAGCATGGCATTCTCATGATCATCGACGAGATCCAGTCCGGTTTCGGACGCACCGGCCAGCGCTTCGCCTTCCCACGCCTGGGCATCGAACCGGATCTTCTGTTGCTGGCCAAGAGCATCGCCGGCGGCATGCCGCTGGGTGCAGTGGTCGGCCGACGTGAACTGCTGGATGCCCTGCCCAAGGGCGGGCTTGGCGGCACCTATTCAGGCAACCCCATCGCCTGTGCCGCGGCCCTGGCCAGCCTGGCGCAGATGAGCGACGAGAACCTTGCCACCTGGGGCGAGCGCCAGGAGCAGGCCATCGTGAGACGCTTCGAACACTGGAAGGCCAGTGGCCTGTGCCGTTACCTGGGGCGCCTGACCGGCGTTGGCGCAATGCGCGGGATCGAGTTCGTCAACCCCGACGGCAGCCCGGCGCCTGCGCAACTGGCCAAGGTAATGGACGCTGCACGAGCCAAGGGGTTGCTGCTGATGCCCAGTGGCAAGGCCCGCCACATCATTCGCCTGCTGGCGCCGCTGACCATCGAAGCCGAAGTACTCGAGGACGGGCTGGATATTCTCGAACAGTGCCTGGCCGCACTGGACTGAGACTCAGAGCCCCAGTTCTTCTGGCGTGAGCATGTCGGACTCGAAGGCGATCCAGCCGCCTTCCAGCTCGGCATGGCCGTTGACGATCGGGCCGTAGTAAGTCAGGCCGTTCTCAAGCGTGACACAGATATGCGTGGCCGACTTTTCAGGAGCCGCGAGCGTACCGACGAAATGCACCTTCTTCAGCGTTTCGGTCACCGCCTCGAGACCGATGCGCATGCCTGGATTCTCCGAAGCCTCGGCGTCCCCGCCACGGTCTTCGGCGCTGACAGTCACAGTGGCGATGTAGGGGTACTTGGTACTCAAGCGGGGTTACCTCGATCAGATGGAGTGGCAGCTGTCGCCAGGGCCCGTCAGGGTACGGCAGCACGAACAGGACCGCGAGCGAATAATACGCCTTGGGCCCTGAGACGCCCTCCCCACAACAGATATCTCCTACGCAATCACAGCCTTGAAGCTGATTATGGGGTAGATCGCCTACCTCTAGGATGGCGCCTTCAACCTACACTGAAGAAGGCATTATCCAATGCGCAAGACCCTGATGTTGTTCCCGGCGCTGGCCATGCTGATGGTTGCCGGCCACGCGGCAGCACAGAGCTGCCCTGCAGCCTCCGAAATCACTCAGAAGCCTCTCGACGGCGGTGGCTACGCCTATCAAGCCCCCGGCGGCTGGAGCGGCGACAATCCGTTCGCCGACCAGGACGACCTCAAAAGCTTCAAATTCACCGCCGTCAAGTTGAAGGAAAACGTGGTGCTGTGTGACTACGAGGCGGACGCACTGGGTGGCGCGCGCATGGCATTGCGCGAATCCAGGCAGCCAGACAAGGGCAACTGGAACGACGGCTTCTGCAAGTCGGCCAACCCCGTCGACTGCACCTTCAAGTAAGCCTGAAAGTTGGTCCTTGCATGCCTCGGCTGGTATTGTGCCCGCCGAGGCATGCCCCACCACACGAGGACCCAGAGTGAGCGCCGAAGAACCCCTGATCGCCGACCTGTTCGAGGTCGACAAACGCCTGACCCTCAAGCCCGTCGTGGACTTCAATACCTACCTGCGCAACGCCTTCGGCGACGGCGCCTGCCGCTGTCATCGCTGCGTCGAGCTGAACGGCGACGAAAGCAGCTACAGCCACCGCCACACCTTCGAGTTCGATGGCCGCCCGATGCATCGGCGCTTCGCCAACACCGCAGGCAGCGATGTATTGCAAGCCTTGAAGAAAGCCTGGCTGTCGTACACCAAGAACGACCTGCCCCTGCTCGGCCAGCTCGATCTGCACACCCTGCGCACCTTCACCGAAACGAACCTGCATGAGCGGCTGCTGGCCCTGCTCCCGGCCAGCGGCCTGGCGCGCGAGGTCGATGGCACTTGGATACTGCAAGCCCAGGCCGACTGACAGCCCGGCGGCGCAGCAGGATTCTCCCGGTCTGCTACCGTGGGAGAATCCTCACCTGCAGGTGACCTGCCATGGCCCGCACTACCCCCATCGAGCTGTACCGCAATATCGGCATCGTCGCCCACGTCGATGCCGGCAAGACCACCACAACGGAACGCATCCTGTTCTACACCGGGGTCAACCACAAGATGGGCGAGGTCCACGATGGCGCCGCGACCATGGACTGGATGGCCCAGGAGCAGGAGCGCGGCATCACCATCACCTCGGCGGCGACCACGGCGTTCTGGCAAGGCTCGACCAAGCAGTTCGCCGACAAGTACCGTTTCAACATCATCGATACGCCCGGCCACGTCGACTTCACCATCGAGGTGGAGCGCTCGCTGCGCGTGCTCGATGGCGCGGTGGTGGTGTTCAGCGGCGCCGACGGGGTCGAGCCGCAGTCCGAGACGGTGTGGCGCCAGGCCAACAAGTACCACGTGCCACGCTTGGCCTACATCAACAAGATGGATCGCCAGGGGGCAGACTTCCTGCGCGTGGTGAAGCAGATCGATCAGCGTCTGGGCCACCACCCGGTGCCCATCCAACTGGCCATCGGCAGCGAAGAAAACTTCATCGGCCAGATCGACCTGGTGAAAATGAAGGCCATCTACTGGAACGACGCCGACCAGGGCACCAGCTACCGCGAAGAACCGATTCCCGCCGAACTGCAGGCCCTGGCCGACGAATGGCGCGCGCACATGGTCGAGGCCGCAGCCGAAGCCAATGACGAACTGACCCTTAAGTTTCTTGAAGGCGAAGAGCTGAGCATCGACGAGATCAAGGCCGCCCTGCGTCAACGCACCATCGCCAACGAGATCGTACCGACCATCCTTGGCTCCTCGTTCAAGAACAAGGGCGTGCCACTGATGCTGGACGCGGTGATCGACTACCTCCCCGCCCCCAGCGAAATCCCTGCAATCAAGGGCACCGACCCGGACGACGAGGAAAAGCATCTCGAGCGCCATGCCGACGACAAGGAACCGTTCTCCGCACTCGCCTTCAAGATCGCCACCGACCCCTTCGTCGGCACCCTGACCTTCGCTCGTGTCTACTCCGGCGTACTCAGCTCCGGCAATGCGGTGCTCAACTCGGTCAAGGGCAAGAAGGAACGCATCGGCCGCATGGTCCAGATGCACGCCAACCAGCGCGCCGAAATCAAAGACGTGTGCGCGGGCGACATCGCCGCGCTGATCGGCATGAAGGACGTGACCACCGGCGATACCCTGTGCGACATCGACAAGCCGATCATCCTCGAGCGCATGGACTTCCCGGACCCGGTGATCTCGGTCGCGGTCGAGCCGAAAACCAAGGCCGACCAGGAGAAGATGGGGATCGCCCTGGGCAAGCTCGCCCAGGAAGACCCCTCGTTCCGCGTGCGCACCGACGAAGAGACCGGGCAGACCATCATCTCGGGCATGGGCGAGCTGCACCTGGACATCATCGTCGACCGCATGCGCCGGGAGTTCAACGTCGAAGCCAACATCGGCAAACCACAGGTCGCCTACCGCGAAAAAATCCGCAACACCTGCGAGATCGAAGGCCGCTTCGTCCGACAGTCTGGCGGACGCGGTCAGTATGGCCATTGCTGGATCCGCTTCGCCCCGGGCGACGAAGGCAAGGAAGGCCTGGAGTTCATCAATGAGATCGTCGGCGGCGTGGTGCCGCGCGAGTACATCCCGGCAATCCAGAAAGGCATCGAGGAACAGATGAAGAACGGCGTGCTCGCCGGGTATCCGCTGATCAACCTCAAGGCCGCAGTGTTCGACGGCTCCTACCACGACGTCGACTCCAACGAAATGGCCTACAAGATCGCCGCATCCATGGCCACCAAGCAGCTGTCTCAAAAAGGCGGCGCGGTGTTGCTGGAGCCGGTAATGAAGGTCGAGGTGGTAACGCCCGAAGAGTACCAGGGCGACATTCTGGGCGACCTGAGCCGTCGCCGCGGGATGATCCAGGATGGTGACGAGACGCCCGCCGGCAAGGTGATTCGCGCCGAGGTGCCGTTGGGCGAGATGTTCGGCTACGCCACCTCGATGCGCTCGATGACACAAGGCCGGGCCAGCTTCTCTATGGAGTTCACGCGCTATGCAGAGGCGCCGGCGAGTATCGCCGATGGCATCGTGAAGAAGAACCGAGGGGAATAGCCCAGGCGACCTCATCGCGGGGCCCCGACTTGCCCCGCGATGGCGTCGGTCTCGCCGACTCAGAACCTCAATGTTGCTCGCCTGCCCGCCGCAACAGCTTCTTGCACCGCTCCGACAGATGCACAACGCGCAGGTGCTTGCCCGCACGGGAATACCGCTCGCGCAGCGTCTTCAACGCGGCGATCGCCGAGTAGTCGACGAAACTCAGGTGCTTGCAGTCCAGCGTCACGCTCTGCGGATCCTGCGCCGGATCGAACTGCTCGAGAAACGGTGTGGTCGAGGCAAAGAACAAGGTGCCATGAACCTGGTAAATCTTGCCGCCCTGGCCATCCTCGTGGCTATCGGCATACAGCTCACGAGCATGCTGCCAGGCGAAGTTGATGGCAGCGATGACGATCCCGAACAGCACCGCGGCGGCCAGGTCCGTCAGTACCGTGACCACCGTCACGGCAATGATCGCCAACACATCACTTTTCGGCACCTTGTGCAGTACTCGCAGCGACGCCCAGGCAAAGGTCTGCTGCGCCACGACGAACATCACCCCAACCAGTGCCGCCAGCGGAATACGCTCGATCAGCGGCGACAGGAACAACACGAACAGCAGGATCATCACCCCCGCCACCACCCCCGACAACCGACCGCGGCCATTGGAGCTAAGGTTGATCACGGTCTGGCCGATCATCGCGCAGCCGCCCATGCCACCGCACAGCCCCGACACCATGTTGGCCGCGCCCAGGGCCACACATTCACGGTCAGGGAAACCGCGACTCTCGGTGATCTCATCGGTGAGGTTGAGGGTCAGCAGAGTTTCCAGCAGACCGACCATGGCCATCACCAGCGCATAGGGGGCGATGATCTTGAGCGTCTCGAGGTTCCAGGGCACCTCCGGCCAGGCCAGTTGCGGCAGGCCGCCGGCGATGTGCGCCATGTCGCCGAGGGTGCGGGTCGGCAGCGCGAGCAGGTAGACCAGCAGGCCCACACCGACAATCGCCACCAGCGCAGGCGGCACCGCGCGGGTCAGCTTCGGCAGTACGTAGACCACCAGCATCGTCAGGGCTACCAGACCGACCATCAGCAGCAGCGGCTTCCCGCCTAGCCAGTGCTCGCCGTCCTTGAAATGCTCGAGCTGGGCCATGGCGATGACGATGGCCAGGCCATTGACGAAGCCAAGCATCACCGGGTAAGGCACCAGCCGCACCAGCTTGCCAAGGCGCAGCACGCCGAACAGGATCATCACGATCCCGCCAAGCAGCACCGTGGCCAACAGATACTGGGCACCGTGCTGCACGACCAGGGCGACGATCACCACCGCCATCGACCCGGCGGCGCCGGAGATCATACCTGGGCGACCGCCAAACAACGCGGTCAGCGTGCAAATGATGAAGGCACCATAGAGCCCCATCAGCGGATTGAGGTGCGCCACCAAGGCGAAGGCGATGCACTCGGGCACCAGGGCGAAGGAGGTGGTCAGGCCAGCGAGGACGTCGGCGCGAAGTCGGGCGGGTTTCATGTAGATCCTGTGAAGTGTCCAGTCTGGGCGACCGCGCGCGGGTGCACTGGGTGACCCCAATCACACGAGCGGAAGCAAAATCGAGGGGCGCGATGTTACGGAATTTGTCTGACAGCGGCCACCGCCGCTCTGCTCAGCGCACCCGTTCCCGGCTCTGCACCGCGAGATCCAGCGCACGCTGCATGTCCAGCCGCGCCGAGCGGCCCAGGTCAGGGTCATTGAGACGACCATTGCGCTCCGACGGCAGGATCGGCGCCGTCAGGTCCTCGGCATCCATCGCCTCGAAGTCCTGTTCAGAGCCCATGGTCAGGGCACTGCGGCGCAGCAACATACGCACCTGCTCGGGCGTAAGCTGCGGATTGATCGACAACATCGCTGCCACCGTCGAAGCCACCAACGGCGTCGCGTAGGACGTACCGCAGTGCGGCTTGCCAGCATCGGCAGGTTGCAGGCAGGCTGCTGCACTGACATCCACACGCATGTCGACGTTGGAGCTGCGGCGCTTGACCACATGCTGCGGATCGTCAACCGCGGTGTCGCGCTCGCTGCGTTGATGCCCGCCCACCACCAGCAACTGCTCGGTCACGAACGACGATGGCAAACGGTATTCATCGGTGCCAGACCATGACGAGCCATTGCCCGCCGAATTGACCACCACCACATCCGGGTGCTCGCTGCGCAGCCACAGGAAGAATTCCTCGAGCAACTCCTCGTAGCCACTCATGGCCAACCCCGAGCGCACCAGCGAATCGACCTCGTCGCCCTCCACGCTTCTGGCGCCGACGCGGTGGATACCCCAACTCCAGTTGAGCACCCGTACGCCGTCCTCGACCAGGTTGACCGACGCGGCAATATTGGCGGTGATACCTGCATCCGAGTTGCGCTCGACGATCACCTCGAACCCGGGGCTGGCCTTGCCCAGGCCGCTGAGAAAGCCACCTGCCACCCCCTCCCCGCGCCCGGCCAGGATACCGGCGACGTGGCTGCCGTGGCTCTGCGCACGTGCGCCGTCGCGGCCGTAAAGGCAGGTCTGTCTTGGCCCGCAGGCGCCGCGATAAGCCTGAAAGGGCGCAGCGTCGAAATCCAGCTCGCGCTCGATCACGCCCACGCGTATCGGCTGTACCGGCACGTTCGAGGCCGGGACCCGGCGCTGGTAGTAGTACAGGGCATCCGTGAAACGATTGGCCGCCCACTCATCGGCCTGGTCGATGACCGTAGCCTTGCCGCCCTCGCCTTCCTCACCTCGCTCCGGCGCCGACTCCTCGACGATCACCGCGTCCACGCTGAGCTCGCTGCCCATGCGCAGGATCATCGCATCGCGCTGTACAAGATCACGTACCGGCAGCCGCAGTTGGTAGACGTTCAACGGCGGGATCGCCCCCACCACCTGCGCACCATATTTGTCGGCGATACGTTGCGCCTCCTCGCGCCCGTTGTGCTTTTCCTCGATCAGCAGGCTGACCAGGTCGAGGTAGGTGGTCAGGCCGTCCATGTTCCTGGCCACCTCGTGCGGGCCTGCGGCGACCACATGGCTGCGCTGGCGAGTGAGCCAGACCGGATTGCTTTTCTGCCCGCCGACCTGCAGCCACAAAGGAGCGCTCGGACCGGGCTGGTCGAGCGTGAACTCGAGCCTGTCGCCCTCGCGCAGCACGACATTGGCCGGCAAGGCCCGGTCCCCCAGCCACACCTGTGGAGCCTGGTGCTCCAGACCTTGCGCGCGCAGGCACCAGTGCTGCGGGGCTTCGGACAGTAAATCGCCGCAGCGCTGCAACTGCTGGATGCGCGGCTCGGCAATGGCACTCTGTCCAAGAGCAAGTAACAACAAAGGTAGGTAGCGCTTCATGCCGAGGGTCTGCCATGGTCTTTTTGCTGCGACCCCAGCGCTCAGGCGATGGTTCAGCTGTTGACGGTAGCCCGCGAAAGCTCCGCAGCTGCGCTGCAAATTTCAAATCCCTGTGATCCAGACACGGCACAATGCTGGCAAATTTGCCATCATGTCTATTCAACCTGCGGAGACCACGAACATGCCGCTACGCCCCCTTGTCACCGCCCTGCTGCTGGCGGCCAGCCTCACCGCACAGGCGGCCACCGAAGTCGTGCCGCTGCAGCACCGCAGCAGCGCCGAGCTGCTGCCGACCGCCCAGTCCTTTCTTGGAAAGGACGGAACCGTCAGCGCCTTCGAGAACAAATTGATCGTCAATGCCAGCCCGGAACGCATCGACGACCTGCGCGCATTGCTACAGCAGTTGGACACTGCGCCCAAACGCCTGCTGATCAGCGTCGACAACAACGACAGCAACTACCAGGACAAACGCGGCAACGCCCGGGTCATCCAGTACGGCACCAGCAACCGAGAAGGCGGCCTGCAGCAGATCCAGGCCAGCGAAGGCCAGCCGGCGCTGATCCAGATCGGCCAGAGCATCCCCATCACCAGCACCTCGACCGATGGTTACGGACGCATCCAGAGCGACACCCAATACCGCAATGTGACCCAGGGCTTCTACGTCACGCCGAGCGTCAGCGGTGAAACGGTTCGTCTGCAAATCAGCACCAATAATGATCGAATGAGCCAGGAACGCCAGGATGTAGTGAAGGTGCAGAGTACCGACACAACTGTCTCTGGCAGGCTCGGCGAGTGGATCACCCTGGCGGGGTACAACCAGCAGAGTCAGGCCGACAATAGCCCTTCGGCCCTCACTTACAGCACCCAGCGCGGTGAAAACATGACGCTACGTGTCAAAGTCGACCTTCTCGACTGATCCCAGGCCGTACAAGGCCTCGACCAAGGGCCTTGAAACTGACTGCAGAGTCGCATTAGACCAAAGATGTAGTAAGCCTAAAAAAGCACTACAAAACATTTGACAGGCTCTTTTCGCCAAGGGCATGATGGCCTCGCTCCCGCTAATCAGGGGCCCTGGCAAGGGCCTTCGGGACGCCCTCCCGACACCCCTGGAGGCGTCCTGTGTCTATACGGCCCACAAGGCGGTTCGACGGGATTGCGACTGCAACGAAGAAGTTGTCCCGAGGGACGGAAGCGCATCACCGCAGAACCGGCAATCGACGTCGCACCGCAGCAAGGCATCCACGAGCCGACCTGCTGGGGACACCTTCGCCTGAACTGCACCCCCTTCCCCTTCGAGCCTTCCCCGTTCGCCGCCGCACTCCCCCGGACAGGACAGCCGCCAGGCCTCTGATTCCGCGCCCTGAGCATCCGCACAACTACACTCAAGATCGATGCGACGAGGTTTATTTCCATGGCACTGACACGCGAACAGCAAATTGCAGCCCTCGAGAAAGACTGGGCCGAAAACCCGCGCTGGAAAGGCGTGACCCGTACCTACACCGCCGCCGATGTCGTTCGCCTGCGTGGCTCCCTGCAGCC